>CEAZ01064999.1_pt1 | contig 187549 bp, 148 predicted proteins | sample 557361 | NCBI WGS metagenome assembly CEAZ01 (sample SAMEA3182074, study PRJEB8094) | gut metagenome | biome: human; feature: gut; material: Stool; isolation source: human stools | place: Canada | collected 2012-02-22 | reverse complement strand
GAATCAATCAGCCACCATTCCATGACATCATCCGCGAACGGATAAAGATATTCTTCGGAAATAAGGTTTGCCCGTATCATTTCCTCGATAACCGTGCTTTGATTCTTCAAAACACAATTCTGTACTACTCGTTGCGCATTCATATAATCGGTTGTTGCGAGTTCATGCGTATTAGCCATCGGTTTGCAAAATTTGTGTGGTCAGCCTGTCGTTCCTCGGCGCAATTCTCCATTCCGTTTTCTGTCGGGTACGCACTATGCGATTCAATGCGGAGAGTTTTGTTGCAGTAATAGTACGGGATAAACTGCTTTGTACTTGTGTCAAATGCAAAATTCATTTCTGTATTCTGCGCAAGTTTACCTTTAGCTTCGTAGTATTCTACCAGCGAAATAAGGTTGTACTTTCCATTGCGCCCAATCATTGCGGCACGTAAGCGTGTGTAAACTCCGTTTCCGTGGTCGATTCTGTAAGCCCGCACGGCTAACAAGGCTTTCAGAATTTCTGTCGCCCTTTCATTTAATGTTTTCATGGTCTGTAAAGTTTAGAGTTATTCCCCATTACTTGTAAAAAGATAACTCCATTCATAACCAACTAAACAGGGCGGCATATCTCCATGTAAGAATAGTTTTCCGATTCTATATAATGCAGATAATTCTATGCCGTTAGATGGTTTCGGGCATAAATAGGGGGTGGTCTGTTTTATGTGGAATCCTATTATATGTAATGGATAAAAATTCGGTTTTCCATCTGAAAAGGGGGAGGGGTGAAAAATAGGGATTGTCCGCTCGGTCGGGGTATATGTACCGAAAAACTCCGACCGACTTTTCAGCCAATCGGAGTTGCGATATTATTCCGCAGCAATCTTTTTCCTCGCAACGAGTTTATCCCTTATGATGGTGTAGCACTCGGTGTTCTTGCCGTCGATGTTCTTGTAGCCTTTCGCCGTATCGAATCATTGGGCAATATCCGTCGCTTTTGCTCTGCGCTCAACCCCCAAATCGTCGTATATGGTCTGCAATCTCTCTTTAATGATTTTCGAGGGTATCGTCTTTCCGTGGGGTAAATCGGCATTTATCCGTTTGACGATTTTATATGCGAGTTCGTCCGCCGAGCATTTAATCAGTTCGCGCCGTATCTGCGTCTGATTGTATTTGAGTTCCCGCACCCGTTCTGTCCCCAATATCTCAAAGGCTTGTTTTACCAACGGGTTCCGCCGTTCGATAAGCGATAATGCGAACACGTCCGTCGAAAAAGGATTCGTGTCGGACGCTTTGAGTTCGGCGTATCGGTCGAACAACTCCTTAAACGGTATCTTGGCTTTGGCGTTCTTTTCCAACTTGGTCAGTCGGATGTCATGCCGTTCGGCAGTTGTTATCTTGTTGTCGTTACGCTCGTATTCCGTAATAAGGTTACGGCTGTCGGCATAAATCTCGGCATAGTTGCGGAAATTCAGCAGTTCCAATTTGATTCGGTTGCGGTCTATGGTCATTGTATCGGTATTGATGTATTTGTTATTGGTGTAAATCTGGTTGCGTAAATCTTCATCCGCCGTCGCATATCATTTCACGAAGCGTTCGGCCTTGTCCAATTCTTTTTCCGTTGCGGCTTTGAATTGCGGATAGGTGATGCCCTCGGCGTATCGTACCGTCGAGAAGATGTGCGTTATCTCTTTGTAACGCGTATCGCGTATGCGTCCTGCAATCTGCCGTATCGTCGTGGAAACGTCCAGCAGGTGATGTCGTGCCGTGCCGTCGCTCACGACGTATATCTTGCCCTGCTTGTCGTAAATGTCGCACCCCTCGAAAGCCGTCGAGGTGTAGAAATTGATTTTGCGCACCGCTTTGTCGGGAATTCCGATTGTGTAAGTGTCGCCTAATTTCTCGCGGTTTATCTGCTCGGATGTTCCGCTCGTCGAACAGACGATTTTCACCTCGTCGGGCGAAAGTCGGGCATGATGCAACACCCGCCCGATAAAATCGACGCTGTTTACAAAGAAATGCAGATTATAGGACACGCCATGCGTTACGGCATTGTGGCAAAGATTTACGACCGATGCCAACGGGCTGTTTTCATGCCACAACCGCACCTGCATCGGCGGTTCGCTGGGTCAGACAATCCGCGTTGTCGGCAAGGTCTGCAATTCATCCAGCAGAAATTCCCGCTCGATGGGTGTCGCGGACATATAAGTCGCACGGCTGAATTTGAGCATTTCGGCAAGCAATCCCGTAATGGCTCGGTGTCGAAATGAATAGTCGAACAGCAGGCGGTGATATTCGTCTACCAACAGCAGGGCTTTGGCGTATATCTCCGCTCCTGCAATCTCTGCGACACGCGGAATCGCATCATAGGTGGCCATGATTTTTCAGCGGTCGTGCGCTTTTAGATAGTCGGCTATCTCTTGGTTGGTGACACCGCCGTAAACCCCCAGCAGGTCGGCGTGTTCGGGCAGTTTGTTCTTGATAAGGTTCACCGTCGGAACAGCAATTAAGGTCGGCACTCGGTTCTCGATGGCAAGTGTCGTTGCCCCGCATCCCGTCTTGCCCTTATTAAAGATGCAGTTTGCAGGTAATTCGTTGTCGAGTTCGGGGATTTGCTGGACGTGGAGTGCGTCCGAGGGTGCTGTAATGATTGAATTCATAAGTAAAGAGTAAGGGAAAAATTACGCCGCATATTTTTTGTGCGGGTAACATCTTTATTAGTAAATTTAATTTCCGACACACTTTTTATGCGGCCGCATTTTTTCGGTGTGGAAAGTATCTTTATAAGGAGAATTGATTTCCGACACAAAAAATATGCGAGCAGGGCGCAAAAGCAAGGGACACCGAAAATGTCCCTTACATGACCTTACCCTTACTTGTCGGATTTTCCTCTCTCGTATTATAAAGATAGCACCTTTTTTATTGGGAACAAAGGTCGGACAGCAATTAATCCGAACATTTTTATTCATGTCTTAAATGGCATTATAGGGGTGTTGTACGGGTGGCGGAGTATGTTCGACGTGGAAATTAATGTGCAAAATGTAGTATTAGCGGGTATTTTACATAGTCCGTTGTTCTAAAACACCTTTCGTGTCATGTAATTCAGTACTATTAGCGGTTCGGTACATGGTGCGGCTGTTCTGAAATTCCTTTCGAACACGTGTTTTAAGTGCTAATAGCGGTTTTTGCATGGTAAATAAGTGCGATGTACACGTAAAAAGCCGTAAATTTGGGTGTAAAACGCTATTTTATGAATGAGAAAGAAGTCGATGCCGTCCGTAAGAGTATGTATGAAGCCTTACTGATGGATGAAAACGATAAGATTGTGCATTGGGATTTCGACCCGATGCGCCGTGAGTTGCGCGCGTATGTCGATATTGCCTGCGGATGTGATGAACAGACGTATGGAATCCGCACACCGCAGTTTGAATATCGCTACTGTACGGGGAAGATTAAGATGCCCTTTACCAAGTCGGATTATCTCGCTAACGACGATATAATCGCTACGGTTAAGGGATTGGGGCTGGATGTCGGGAAATTCTGGTTTGCGCTGGTTTTTATTTACGATTATGTCGAAACCTCGTTTAAGAACTGCGGCCTTGTGAAACCCGCGTCTTTGGATAAGGCGGTGCAAAATCTGTTCAAAGAGTTAGGCGAGGATTTCGCGGACGATGATATTGAAATAACCCTTAAAAAGAACCGAAAGAAAGTCGAGGTTCTGCCCGTTATAAAGCGTGGGATTTTGGACTGGCTGCGGGAAACCTATGAACGGGAATGCAAAGGCAGGAAGATTCACTATTACGGGATTGACACGGGTAATTTCGACGAAACCTATCCGAGTACGTCGTTTCGGATTTATCGGACTGTGGAGATGTATCGGGATATGCTGAACACCTTATTGGGGGACAACCGCCCGAAACAACCCGATAAGAGTGTTTCATTGAATCGGCTGTTGCTGATTTCGCGTATCTGCTACCTCTATGAATTTACCTATAACGACAGCTTTTTGTATAGCGACGATTCGTTAAAAGGAATAATTAAGTCCTGCAAAGGGCGCATGCCTGCAACTTATTCCGCTGTTTATCTGTAACTTGCAGAGGGAGAGTAAAAACGCCCTTTATTTCACTCCCCGTGTTTGGGGTGCGAAAAGTCAAATCTTTGTAGTGTCGAAAGGGATAAACCCGACGACCTGCAAACGCTTGGGCAAGGGATGCAGAATAATTTTAGCCCCTCTGTAAAAGGAGTATTTAAGATTATGGCAAATTCACATTTGCAAAATGGCGTAAACGCCAATGAAATTAACGCGGCAAACGCCGCAACCGCTACAACTGCTCCCGTTGTCGAACAGAAAGAACAACAGACGGTGCAGACCTCGCGCCGCCGCCGTTCGACTACGCCCCCGATGTGGCGGGGAATGACGCAGGCGCGGCCCGTTTTCGATGTCCAACTGAAAAAGGATAACGAAATTAAATTGGCCTGCATCGACAAATTCATGAATGCGGCTTACTCGGATGCGAACAAATTCTGGGCTGATTTCATGGAGCAGGTAAATATCCTGCTTGACAGCCGCAGGTATTGCCGCGAGTGTGAAATCTTGGGCTTGAAGCCTGAATATGTAGCGGAACATATTGTGTTCCTCGGTAGTGCCACGATGAAAAAGGTACTGAAAGACGGTGTATCCCGCACATTAGGGGCTGATGTGCAACTTTACGGGAAACGCTTCTCGCCCGAAGATGCGGACAGATTTCTGTCGGAAGATATAAAACGTCTTCCCGAACAAACGACGGTCGCCTAATTTCAGCCTGCCGTCGTTGAAAAAAAGGACACTCCGTATATTCGTCGGAGTGCCCTTTTTCGTTCACAACAAATTCTGCATCGCCGCGTCGATTTGGCTGTTCTCGAAAGAATCCAAATAGATTTGGGTGGTCGATAAATCGGAATGTCACAACGATTCGGAGATAATCGCAATATTCACTCCCGACCGTTTCAAAACCGTTGCGAACGTGTGACGGGCTACATAGGTAGTCAATGGCATTTCCAATCCTATTTGCTCACCCAGCGTCTTTAATTCCCGATTAACTTTCCGCAGAACCTTGTGTGTTCGGTTGAAAATCTGCTGTGCAGTCTTGTGTTCCGAGCGGTCGAGAATGGGGAAGATATAATCTTCTTGTGCATGGTTGGCCTTGCTGTATTTCTCAATAATCTGCAAGGCGTTCGGTACGAGTTGAAAGGACAGCAATTTCTGCGTTTTGTGGCGGGAGTAGTAAATCCTGCCGTCCACAATATCGCAGTAACGCAGGGTAGCCATATCCGTAAAATTGATGCCTGCCGTGTAGTAGGAGAACAGAAAGATGTCCCGTGCAAACTCGGCATAGTCCGTCCTATAATTAGGGGCTATCTCCAATGCAACGAGTTTCTGTATATCCTCTTTCGTGATGGCTCGCTTTCTCGTCCGTGTCCATAGGCTCCCGACCTTGTATTTGGTGAATGGGGTAGTTTTAGGCACGAATAAACCCTCGGCGAGTGCCTTATTATAGGCGGCCTTAAAGATAGCGTATTTGGTGGCTATGCTGTTGTTTGTGTTGCCCTCTTTACGCAGGAACAGTTCAAAGTCGTGAAGATATGCAAGGTCTATTTCGTCAAATCGGATATTCAGCGACCGAAATTGCGACAAACGGGATAACAAAGAGCGGTGTTTGGATGCCGAACCGTATTTACCGAGTGTTTCCAGCCGTTCGATGGTCTGTTTCAGATATTCGCCGACCGTGCAGTTGATTTTCCGCCCGTGGGTTTCCAAAAGATTGTCGAGAGTAACCTCTACCTCTAATGCTTCCAAGCGTTTGATTTTGCGGCGGAGTTCGTCGATTTTGGTGTCGATGCGGAGTTGTAACGCCTGCAATTCGGGAGTTTGGCCCTTAACACGCTGATTTTCAAAATCCCACTCGTTAATATTGAGTGTTACACCCGTGCTGATGTGTTTAAGTTTTCGGTTTTGTGTTAAACGCAGGTGAACGGGCGCGGCGTTTTGGCTGTTCAGTCTGTCTTTGCGAAAGACGGCGTTAATGCTGATATTCATTTGTTTGCATTGTTGCGCAAACAAGTTTAACCAACCGATTTAGTGTTAAACAAAGTGTTAAACATTTTCCCTTAAATGCTCCCTTTTTACCCTCGAACGGCCAATAGTAAGGGCAGACGCACAAAAACAAAAAGACCGATAATCATTGATTATCAGTCTTTTGCTTTGTACCCCCTCAGGGGCTCGAACCCTGGACCCCAACATTAAGAGTGTCGTGCTCTACCAACTGAGCTAAAGAGGCATCAATCATTATCTGATTGCGAGTGCAAAGGTAGCTATAATTTTTATATCTCCAAAAATTTTGCCGGAAAAATTTTGAAAAATTTCTGCTTTTCCGGCCTCCGGGGTTATTCCAGCGCCAGTTTGTCGCTGTCCCATTCGCCACCGGCGTCCGGGTAGATGAAAGGCCGCGAATCGCCGAAACGCTTCATATTCAAATAACTTTCATAAAGGTTGATGCCGTTCGCCGACTGCGTGGCCAGCGCGAAGGCCACTACCGACGGATGGCGCTTCGTGGTGTGGTAACTGTTCTCCGTGCGTTCGAGGTATGCCGGCTGCCATTCGGGATCGTTGGACGGATTCCCGCCCTTGCGGCGCGACTCCCCGCTGCGGCGGGGGTCGATCGGCGCCTGCGCAATCACGTAGAGGCCCTGCACGTCGCAAAAGTTCAGCAGCGATTCGGGCACAGGCCCCGGCAGCAGTTTTAGCGTGTTGAATCCCTGCTCGCGCAGCGCCGCGATTTCGTTTTCGGTGATCGCCGCGGGGACTTCGCGTACGCGTAGCGTCACGGGGCGTGCGTTCAGCGACATCCGCCCGTCCTGCATCTCCACCGAGCGGAAGCCGAGGCGGAGTTCCAGATATTCGACGTAGCGGCCTTCGTGCTGGGTTTTGAGCCGCAGCGTGTACTGCGTGGGGAGTTCGGCGCTCCACAGCAAGTTGGCGGGAATACGGGCCAGGAAACGCAGCGTGTCTTCGCGGCGCATGTCGAGGGTGACGTCTTTCTGTCCCGCTGCGGCATTTTCGCCCGTCGGCGTGAGCAGCTGGTAGTGGATGCGCGAGGTGCGCGGGTTGAGGGCCTCGCTTTTCACCGCGACGGCGATCTCCGCCGTGGCGTTGCCGTCTTCGCCCATGCGGGTTCTGGTCACGACGTCACGCACGCGCAGCGTGGGCTGGCTCATCAGCCAGGCTCCGCCGATGGCGGGTGCCGGAGCCTCTTTCCAGCTTTCGAGCGGTGTGACGGACGACGGCTGCGCGAGGATGACCTCGAGCATGTTGCGGCCCTCTTTGGCCTGTTTGGTGATGTTGATTTCCGCCGGGTTGTTGCCGTCGGCGTTGCAGGCCACGGGAAGGCCGTTCACGCGCACTTCGTAGTCGCCCGACGCCCATCCCAGGTGGAACAGCACCTGCCGGTTGGCCCATGCGAACGGCACGGTGAACGGTGTCGAGAAAACGTTGTCCTTGAGGTTCCATTCCGTCAGACGCGTGAAGTAGCGGTTGTCGCCGCCGTCGGCCGCCGTGGCCGCTTCGGCCGAAGGATAGGCGAGTATCTCGCCGCGCGGCAATTCGCGTCCGTAAGTCGGTGTGTACTCCTGCGCGCAAAGTCCGCAGAGGGAAAAAAGCGCTATGGTCGAAAGGATAGTCCGCATAAGTTCGTATATTTGTCCTCCGTAAAGATACAGAAATTTTTCGATACTGCGATGTCCGGGCTGCCCAAACTCAATTTTCCTGCCATCCGGCTGCGTGCGCGCCGCCGCGGCGACGGCGTGGAGGTCTGGGATTCCCTGCGGGGCATTTATCTCGTGCTGACGCCCGAGGAGTGGGTCCGCCAGCATCTGATCGCTTACCTGACGGCGTATTGCGGCGTGCAGCCCAAACGCATCGTCCAGGAGTATGCCGTGGCGCTCAACGGCCAGCCCCAGCGGGCCGACGTGGTGGTCGTGGGCGACCGGGCCGAGCCGCTGCTCCTGGCCGAGTGCAAGGCCCCGTGTATCCCGATCAACGGCCGGACGCTCGCGCAGGCCGTGCGCTACAATTCGGTGCTGGGGGCGCGCTACGTCATTCTGACCAACGGCCTGCGGCATTACTGCTGCGAATGCCGCGACGGGGAGTATGTCCAGCTCGGCGGCTTCCCGGATCTTTCCGGTGATTGACCGTCCGTTTTCCCCAGCCGTTTCCCCGTCCGTTTTCCCTGTACTCGGCGGTACCTGATCTCCGCCCGGCCGGATCGCTACAAATTTCGGAAATTCTTGTCGATATATCCCTGGAAGGCTTCCTTGTAATTCTCGCCGATCGGTACGTACTCCGTGTCGTTGAGGAAGATGCGCCCTTTGACGTAGGCCTTGATCGTGCGCAGGTTGACGATGTACGAACGGTGCACGCGCATGAACGACTCCGAAGGAAGCGCCGTCTCCATGTTCTTGAGCCGGAACAGCGTGGTGATGGTCGTTCCGTCGGCGAGGTGCATGCGCACGTATTCGCCTTCGCTTTCGAGATAGACGATGTCGCTGATCTTCACCAGCGAAACCTTGTAATCGGCCTTCACCGAGATATACTCCTTGTCTTTGGGCAGCGCCTCGGATTCTCCCTCCTGCGGCGGGCGCTGGTTGTGGCGTAGCTCGTAGAGCGAATTGGCCTTGGCCGCCGAACGGCTGAAATCGGCGAAGCTGAACGGTTTGAGCAGGTAGTCCACCGCGTCGAGCTTGAATCCCTCGACGGCGTACTCCGAATAGGCCGTGGTGAAAATCACCATCGGGCGGTCGATCAGCGCGCGGACGAAATCCACGCCGTTGAGGTCGGGCATGTTGATGTCGACGAAAATCAGGTCCACCTTCTCTCCCGCGAGCATCTGCTGCGCTTCCAGGGCGTTGTTGTATTTTGCGACGAGGTCCAGATAGGGAATTTTCGAGATGTAGCTTGTCAGCTGACGCAGAGCCAGCGGCTCGTCGTCGATGGCGATACATTTAAGCATTGAGCGTCGGGATTACGAGTTTTACGGTATAGGTCTTCTCCTCCTCGCGGATTTCCAGCGAGTAGTTCTTCGCGCCGTAGATCAGTTCGAGGCGTTTGCGGACGTTCTCCAGTCCGATTCCCGCGGGGTGTTTGCTGCTCTGGGCAGCGTGGCGGCTGTTGGTGAGCGTGCTGGTCACCTGCCCGTCGGCGTATTCGATCTTCAGGCGGATGAACGACGGATGGTTGTAGCTTACGCCGTGTTTGAAGGCGTTTTCGACGAAGACGATCAGCAACAGCGGCGGGATCGACAGTTGTTCGGGCAGGTTGCCGGGCGACTCCACGCTGATATTCACGGCGTCGGTGTAACGAATGCGCATCAGTTCGATGTAGTTTTTCAGGAACTGGATGTCGCGGTTGAGCGAAATGATCTCGCGCCCCGACTCGTAGAGCACGTAACGCATCATCTTCGAAAGCTCGATCACGGCGTTCTTGGCCGACTCGGTGTCGATGTCGATCAGCGCGTGGATGTTGTTGAGCGTGTTCATAAAGAAGTGCGGGTTGATCTGGTATTTCAGGTAATCCATTTCGGCCTGCAGGTTCTGGCGCTTGAGCGCCTCCATCTGCTGTTCGTCGCGCATCGACTGGTATATCAGCTTGATACCCGTGTTGGCTCCGGTCATAAAGAATCCCAGCACCACGTTCCAGTACATCTCCAGATTGGAGAACGACGCTTTGCGGTAGGCGTCGAGCGCTTCGGGATCGTTTTGTTTGAGGAGGTGGTCCGTGAGGTGGTCCTCGTAGATCTGCACCAGCCAGAAGACGCTGATGATCAGCGCCAGGTTGCTCGCGAGGTATTTCCCGTATTTTCGCCGGAGCATGTAGCGCGGGGCGATGATGGCATTGTGGATGAGAAAGATGATCAGATAGGGGGCGATATACCTCCAGGCAGTCAGCACGTTTTCCAGGTTGACGTGCATTTCGGACATCATCTGCGAGTTGAGGACCGGGACCAGGATGATGGCCGTCCAGACCATCACGTAGAGCAGGTTTTCACCGATGGCTTGTTTTTTCTGGATTTTCATGCTTCAAATATAGTGAAAGTCGCGGGCAAAGCCAAACTTGTTTGAGCTTTGCCGAGACGCATCGAGCTTTGCCCGCGACGCGCCGATTCAAAAAACACCCGGCTCTTCGGAAGCCGGGTGTGAAAGAAAGCAGGTAACCGTACTAATTAGTGACGCCTCATTGTTAGAATGGATTCAGTGACTATGAAGAATTTTGGGATAGAGAATCCAATTGGTTACCTGCCTGTGCCTTATTTGTTCAACAGCGAGGGTTCGTATAGATAGCGTTTGATGCTTCGTTTCGGGGTTTTTTCGAACTCGTTGGGGTAGAGTGCGATGCCCGAGATCCGCTCGTAGGCGGCCAGCTGCGCGTTGAGTTCCTGAAGGTTGTTCTGCATGATCTGCGGCAGGTCGGCCTTGTCCACGCCCTCGGCCTCGGCCTGTTCGTAGTCGGGGACCACGAGGGCCTTGATCTTGCCGTTTCCGGCGTCGAGCACCAGCGATTCGAGCACGAGGTACATGTTGTTGAGCTTGTCCTCGATCTCCTCGGGATAGATGTTCTGGCCGTTGCCCGAGAGGATCATGGTTTTCGAACGGCCGCGGATGTAGAGCGTGCCGTCGGGGTCCATCGTGCCCATGTCGCCCGTATGGAGCCATCCCTCCTCGTCGAGGACCTTGTGGGTGTCCTTGTCGTTTTTGTAGTATCCCTTCATAACGTGCTCGCCGCGGACGAGGATTTCGCCGGCCACGCGCTGCGGGTCTTCCGAGTCGATCCTCACTTCGAGCAGTCCTTTCAGAAACCGGCCGCACGAACCGGCCTTGAACTCGTTGTCGGGGGTGAAGCTGATCAGCGGGGCGCATTCGGTCATGCCGTAGCCGATCGTGATCGGGAACTTGATCTTCATCAGGAACGATTCGGTCTCCTGGTTCATCGGCGCGCCGCCGACGATGAAGATTCCGACGTTGCCGCCGAAGGCGTCCATCAGTTTCTTGCGGATCACCGAGTAGATGGCCGAATTGAGCAGCGGAATCTTCATGGCGATCGACATGGGGCCTTTCTCCAGCATCGGGAGCACCTGCTTGCGGTAGACTTTTTCGAGGATCATCGGCACGCAGCAGATGATCGTGGGTTTCACGACGGCCATCGCTTCCAGCAGGATTTTCGCCGCCGGAATCTTACCCAGCAGGGTGATGTGTCCGCCGACGGCCAGCGGCGCGAGGAAGTCGAACGCGCAGCCGTAGGCGTGGGCCAGCGGCAGGAACGACAGCGTGCGGCCTCCTTTCTGGAAGTATCGCTGTCCGGTCTGGGTGTTGATTGTCGTTGCGGCGAACATCACGTTGCTCGTGAGGTTGTTCACCGTGAGCATCACGCCCTTCGAGTAGCCGGTCGTTCCCGAGGTGTAGTTGAGCAGGACGACCTGGTCGTTGGGTATTTCGGGATATTTGATGTCGTTGACGCTGAATCCGCGCGGATACTTGGTGCGGTAGTTCTTCACGATGTCGCGCTGAAACTTGGTGAGCGACTTGCCGTCGCGCTCGTAGATCGCGTGGAAGTCCGTGAGCGAGAATACGGCTTCGATCTGCTTGATCTGGTCCTCCTCGATCACGTCCCAGAAGTTGTCGCCCAGGAACAGCAGGCGGCTTTCCGAGTGGTTGATGATATGGATGATGTCCGCAGGGGTGAAATCCTGAAGGATCGGCACGATCACTGCTCCGTAGGTGATGGTTCCCATGTAGGTGATGCACCAGCGTGGGTTGTTGCGGCCGATGAGCGCGATTTTGTCGCCTTGCTTGATCCCGGCTTTCTTGAAAAGCAGGTGGATTTTCGCAATCTCCTTGGCCATTTCATAGTACGAAAAGGTCTCGCCCTTGAAATAGTCGGTCAGCGCCGACATCTCCCGATTTTCCCGAAAACTCGTTTCGTATATTTTCAGCAGGTTTTCCTGTAACATGACGCTTGCTTTAGGTCTTTATTGCGGCGCAAAGATAACGTAAAAATTTATTTTGCCGTATGCCGGCCGCAGGATTTATCCTTTTATGTGGATAATTTCGTCGAAAAGTCCGGAGCCGGTTATTCCCGATCGTGCTCTTTGCCGCTCTTTTTCCGCTCCTCGTCGTCGAGTTTCACGCGCCGCGGCTTCCAGATGAAGGTCTTCGACTCGGTTCCCGCCTTCAGCCGTTCGATGTTCTTGCGGTGGGTGTAGATCAGCAGGATGGCGATCACGAACGAGAACACCACGAAAGCCGTCGATCCGTTGACTTTGGGCGATATGAGGGTGAAGACGGGGAAGCAGCATCCGGCGACCATCGAGGCCAGCGACACGTAGTGCGAGACCATCAGTATCACCAGCCACACGCCGAAGCACAGCAGCGCCACGGGGGGATAGATGCCCGTCACGGCGCCCACGAGCGTCGCGACGCCCTTTCCGCCGCGGAATCCGGCGAAAATCGGGAAGATATGGCCCAGCACGGCGGCGAACACGGCGACGATCTTGAGGTTTATCAGGTCGTTCTGCCCGATCAGGTCGTCGTACTGCATCAGTTCGATGATCGTCACGGCCACGAATCCTTTCAGGAAATCGAGCGCGAAGACCGGCAGGGCGGCCCGCCGGCCCAGCACGCGGAGCATGTTGGTCGTTCCGGCGTTCTTCGAGCCGTGCTCGCGGATGTCGATGCCGTAATATTTCTTGCCGATCCATACGGCGCTTGGAATCGAGCCGAGCAGATAGGCGATGATAATCATGGTGGTAGCCGTATATATCGTCAGAATCATCTTTATTCGCGTGTTAACTTGTTCATGCAAATATAGTCAAAAAATCCGTATGTGGAAGTCGGGGGCGAAAAAACCGCCGCCGTATCCCGCATTTCCGGAGAATTTAGTATCTTTGCATTCTAAATGAATTAATGTATGAACACAAAGGCTTTGCTCGAACCGATGGGCTCGTGGGCGTGGTGGCGCTCGTGGTTTCTGATTTTCCTCGGCTGCTCGGTCATGGGCGCGGGGTTCGTGCTCTTCGTCAATCCCTACAAGTTCGTGCCGGGCGGGGTCTACGGCATGGGTATCGTGCTGCATAACATCTTCCCTTCGGTCCAGGTCGGTACGTTCGGTTACATGTTCGACATTCCGCTGATGCTGATCTCCATGCTGGTCTTCGGCGGCGGTTTCGGCACGCGCACGGTGCTGGCGGCGCTCTATACGCCGGGCTTTATGAACGTGCTCACGCGGCTGGTCTACCCGAATCCCGAGGCGGTCGAGTCGCTGGACCCTTCGCTGCTGCTGGGCGGGCGGCTGGACCTCTCGAACGACCTGCTGCTGACGTGCGTCATCGGCGCCGTGGTGATCGGCATCGGGCAGGGTATCGTCGTGCGGCAGCAGGCGACCACGGGGGGCACGGACATCGTGGGCATGCTGTTGCAGAAGTTCGCCGGGATCAAGTTCTCGACGGGCATCCTGCTGGCCGACGGGTTCGTCGTGCTGTCGGGACTGGCCGTGATCGGCTTCGGAATCGGCACGGGCGAGGCGGCAGCGAACGGCTGGATGCTGACGCTCTATTCGCTCATCACGATCTACATCTCGTCGCGTGTGATCGCCTACCTGCTCGACGGCGCGTCGTACGACAAGCTGCTGTTCATCATCAGCGACCACCACGAGGAGCTGAAACGGTTCATCATCGACGACCTCGACCGCAGCGCCACCTACATCAAGTCGAAGGGCATGTACACCGATTCGCTGCGCGACATGATCTTTCTGGTGGTGAGCCGCAAGGAGGTGCGCCTCGTGCAGCACAAGATCAAGGAGATCGACCCGAAGGCATTCGTCGTGGTGACGGATGCCTACGAAACCTTCGGGGAGGGCTTCAAGCAGTTCCCCGAGAAAAACGAGATACAGGCGGAATAGGCTCCGCCAATTAAGAATTAAAAATTAAGAATTGAAAATTGGGATTTAACGTCAATACATTACGGCCTTTGGAGGGCGCCGGGCGCAAACTTTTCATCGAGACCTACGGCTGCCAGATGAACGTCGGCGACACGGAGATCGTCGTTTCGCTCATGCAGCGCGAAGGCTATGTCTATACGGACCGCATCGGCGAGGCCGATGTCATCCTGATCAACACCTGCTCGATCCGCGACAACGCCGAGCAGCGCATCTGGGGCCGTCTGGCCGAGATGAAACGCTACCGGCGCGCGAATCCGGGTCTTGTCGTGGGCGTCATCGGCTGCATGGCCGAACGCCTGCGCGAGAAGCTGGTCGAGGGACCTGCGGGCGTCGATGTCGTGGCCGGGCCGGACGCCTACCGCGACCTGCCGCGCCTGGTGCGCGAGGCCGAGGCGGGCGGCAAGGGTGTCAACGTGCTGCTTTCGACCGAGGAGACCTATGCCGAAATCGCCCCCGTGCGCCTCGACCGCAACGGCGTGAGCGCCTTCGTGGCGATCATGCGGGGGTGCGACAACTTCTGTTCCTACTGCGTGGTCCCCTACACCCGGGGCCGCGAGCGGAGCCGCGATGCGGAGACCATCGTCGCCGAGGCGCGCAGTTTGTTCGAAAACGGCTACCGCGAGGTGACGCTGCTGGGGCAGAACGTCAATTCCTACCGTACGGGCGACGTCGATTTCCCGGAGCTGGTGCGCCGCGTGGCGTCGGTCTCGCCGCTGCTGCGCGTGCGGTTCGCCACCTCGCATCCCAAGGATATGAGCGACGGCCTGCTGGAGGTCATGGCCTCGATGCCCAACGTCTGCCGGGCGATTCACCTGCCGGCCCAGTCGGGCGCCACGTCGATGCTCGGCCGCATGAACCGCAAATATACGCGTGAATGGTATCTCGACCGCATCGCCGCCATCCGCCGCTATCTGCCCGACTGTGCGATCACCACCGACCTGATCGCGGGCTTCTCGGGCGAGACGGAGGAGGAGCACCTGCAAACCCTGTCGCTGATGCGCGAGGTGGGCTATGATTTCGCCTACATGTTCAAGTATTCGGAGCGTCCGGGCACTTTTGCCGAAAAGCACCTGGGGGACGACGTTCCCGAGGAGGTGAAGTCGCGCCGGCTGTCCGAAATCATCGCCCTGCAAAACGAGCTGGGCCATGCGAGCAACCTGCGCGATGTGGGCCGGGAGTTCGAAGTGCTGGTCGAGGGCGAGTCGAAGCGCGACAGGAACCAGCTGTCGGGGCGCACTTCGCAGAACAAGGTGGTGGTTTTCGACCGCGGGTATCATCGGGTCGGCGACTATGTGAGGGTTCGCATCACGGGCTGCACGCCGGCCACGCTATTCGGAGATGTCATTTCCGGACCGTGCAATTAAAAGTGAAAAATTAAGAATTAAAAATTTCTGTTTTATGCGTTTCGATGAACTCGACCTGGAGGATGAAATCCTCGACGGTCTTGAGGATATGAATTTCCACGAGATGACTCCCGTGCAGGAGCACACGATTCCGGTGATTCTGGAGGGCCGCGACATTATCGGCTGCGCCCAGACCGGTACGGGAAAGACCGCGGCCTATACGCTGCCGCTGCTGAACAAACTGCTCATCGAGGGCAACCCCGACAACGTGGTGAAATCGCTGATCATCGTGCCGACGCGCGAGCTGGCGCAGCAGATCGACCAGCAGTTCCAGGGCTTCTCCTATTATGCGCCCCTCTCGACGACGGTGGTCTACGGCGGCGGCGACGGCAAGGGCTGGGACATCCAGAAAAACGGCATGCTGAACGGCGCCGACGTGGTGATCGCCACTCCGGGCCGCATGATCGCCCACCTGCAAAACAGCGGCGTCGATCTTTCGCACGTCGAATACCTGATTCTCGACGAGGCCGACCGCATGCTCGACATGGGTTTCTCGGACGACATTATGAAGATCATCTCCTACATGCCCGCCGAACGGCAGACGATCATGTTTTCGGCGACGCTGCCCCCGAAGATCCGCGAACTGGCCAAGACCATTCTGCGCAATCCCGCCGAGGTCAACATCGCCATTTCGAAACCCAACGAAGCCATCGACCAGTCGGCCTACATCTGCTACGAGCGTCAGAAACTGGGCATCATCCGCGAGCTGTTCGCCGAGCCGACCGACTCGAAGACGATCATCTTCTCGTCGTCGAAACTCAAGGTCAAGGAGCTGGCCCATACGCTCAAGCGCATGGGACTCGACGTTGCGGCCATGCACTCCGACCTGGAGCAGGCGCAGCGCGAGGAGGTGATGCTCAACTTCAAGAACAACAAGGTGAAAATCCTCGTCGCCACGGACATCGTCGCGCGCGGTATCGACATCGAGGACATCGGCCTGGTGCTCAACTACGACGTGCCGCACGACCCCGAGGACTACATCCACCGCATCGGCCGTACGGCCCGCGCGGCGGCTTCGGGCGCCGCCATGACGTTCGTCAGCGAGGAGGAGCAGGGCAAGTTCCACCAGATCGAGAAATTCATCGAGCGGGACATCCGCAAGGCCGAACTGCCCGAGAGCGTGGGCGAAGGCCCGAAATACGCTCCCGACGAGAACCGCGGCCGCTTCGGCCGGGGGCGCGGGGGTCGCAGCGGGGGAGGGCGTTCCGGTTCGGGCCGCGGACGCGGCGGACGCGGCGACCGTTCGGGTCGTAACGACCGGGACCGTCGCAGCGAACGCCCGGCGGCTGCGACTGCGGCTGCGACTGCGGCTGCGGCTGCGGAACCTGCCGCGGCACAACCCGCTTCGCCGGACAGCGACCACGCTTCGGGCCGTGGCGAAGGCAACCGCGGGACCCGCGACCGCCGCCGTCACCGCGGAGGCCGCAATCGGGGCCGCGGCAACAAGCCGCAGGGCGGCGAACCGACGCCGCAGGCATAAATACCAAAAATTCCCGTCGAACCAACGACGGGAATTTTTGTTTACCTCCGTTTTACCGGGCGTGATCACATACTCTAATGTACCGCCGTCCGGAGCGTATGCCATCTCCCTCCCTGAAGGAGGGCTGGGGTGGGGTCGGATTTATCTTTTATCCCACGCGGGATGCGCGGGGTCTTCGGCCGTCAGGGCTTCGGCGAGGCTGATGCCCAGCGCCCGGGCCACGCCTTCACCGTACGACGGATCGGCGTTGTAGCAGTTGCGCACGTGCCGCTGCTTGATGAACAGTTCCGAATCGCCCATGGCGCGCGCCGTGTTTTCGCATGTCGCCTGCTGATCTGCGGGCGTCATCAGCCGCCACAGCTTGCCCGGCTGCGTGTAATAATCGTCGTCGAATTCGCGCTCGTCGTAGTTGTAGACCGCGCCGTCGACGGCCAGGGGCGGCTCCTTGAGGGCCGGCGTGTCCTGCCATTCGCCGTAGCTGTTCGGCTCGTAGGGCGTCGTCGCGCCGTAATTGTCGTCGGTGCGCATCTGCCCGTCGCGGTGGTAGGCGTGGAACGGACAGCGGGGCTTGTTCACCGGAATCAGGTTGTGATTCACGCCCAGGCGGTAACGCTGCGCATCGCCGTAGGAGAAGAGGCGTCCTTGCAGCATCTTGTCGGGCGAGAAGCCGATGCCCTCGACAATGTTCATCGGGTTGAAGGCGGCCTGCTCGACTTCGGCGTAGAAGTTTTCCGGATTGCGGTTGAGTTCCAGAATGCCCACGTCGTGCAGCGGAAAATCGCCGTGATACCACACCTTCGTCAGATCGAACGGATTGATTTTATAGGTCCGGGCCTGCTCCTCGGTCATCAGCTGCACCTGCATCAGCCAGCGCGGATAGTCGCCGCGTTCGATGGCTTCGAACAGGTCGCGCTGGTTCGATTCGCGGTCCTTGGCGATGATGGCCTCGGCCTCCGCGTCGGTCAGGTTTCTGATCCCCTGCTCGGTGCGGAGGTGGAACTTGACCCACGTGCGTCGGTTGTCTTTGTCGTAGAAGCTGTACGTGTGGCTTCCGAATCCGTGCATGTGGCGGAAGGAGGCCGGAATGCCGCGCGGCGACATCGTGATGGTCACCTGATGCAGCGCCTCGGGCAGCAGCGTCCAGAAGTCCCAGTTGCTGTTCGGGCTGCGCAGTCCGGTGCGCGGGTCGCGCTTGATGGCGTGGTTCAGGTCGGGAAACTTCAGCGGATCGCGCAGGAAGAAGACCGGGGTGTTGTTGCCCACGAGGTCCCAGTTGCCGGCGTCGGTGTAGAATTTGATGGCGAAGCCGCGGATGTCGCGCTCGGCATCCGCCGCGCCGCGTTCTCCGGCCACGGTCGAGAAGCGCACGAAGCACGGGGTCTGCTTGCCCACCTCGGCGAAGATCGACGCCCGGGTGTATTTCGTGATGTCGTGCATCACGGTGAAGGTTCCGAAGGCTCCCGATCCTTTGGCGTGCATGCGCCGTTCGGGGATGACTTCGCGGTCGAAGTGGGCGAGTTTTTCGAGGAACCACGGGTCCTGCAAGGTTACGGGGCCGCGTTTCCCGGCTGTCTGAATGTTCTGGTTGTCGGCGATGGGCCGGCCGTTTTCGGCTGTCAGTTTCTTTTTGTCCATATGGCTTTTGTTTTTGGTTGTGACGGATTCCCTGCTTGTAAATGTATGATATAATTCTGTGAATAACAAGCGGATAATATTAATAGTGCCATAACTTAAACCTATAATGGCCAAAATCGTGCCCGGACGGAACGGCGGGCGTACTGAAAATTTCCGGCCGAATGTGCGGATATTTCGGTCCGGGGCGTTATCTTTGAGAAACGGAACGGCGGTTCCGGGAATCGGGAACGTTCGCTGAAACAGTTTAGCCTGCAATGATTGATTTGAATTTCAGCCGTGAGTTTTTTGCGGCCATGCTGGTCACGGAGGTGGAGAAGGTCGGGTTCGCCGTCCTGATCCGGACATTTCCCGATGCAATGGAATTGCAGCACCCCGCTGTCCTGATCCGGGGTATCCGGGAGTTTGCTTTTGATATTGCCGAAGGCTGCTTCGTCCGCCTCGGGGCGTGTTGCGACGGGAAGATAGAGGCCCTGCGGTCCGGAATCAGCAAGTCCGGGGACGAAATTCGGTTCACGGCGGTGGATTATGTGTACCGGGAGTCCGAGTTCCGGAAAAAATATGTGGACCGGGTCGTCAATCCTTTTTTGACGTAAAATCGGTCGACGGCCCTGCGGAAAGCATAATGCGAGGGGACGGCGTTCATTTCTGCCGGAAGTAAATCAGCACTGGAAGTCCCATAATGAAAGCCCCTCCTTTCAAGGAGGGGTTTGGGGAGGTTGTCGGCACAGGATTTTTCGGGGTTGGCCGCCGCTTGGGCTGCAATCCCGTCCGGAAACCTATTTCTGTCGGAAGTAAATCTGCGCCGGAAGTCCCATAATGAAAGCCCCTCCTTTCAAGGAGGGGTTTGGGGAGGTTGTCAGCACGGGATTTTTCGGGGTTGGCCGCCGTTCGGGCTGCAATCCCGTCCGGAAACCTATTTCTGCCGGAAGTAAATCTGCACCGAAAGTCCCGTAATGAAAGCCCCTCCTTTCAAGGAGGGGTTTGGGGTGGTTGTCAGCACGGGATTTTTCGGGATTGGCCGCCGCTTGGGCTGCAATTCCGTCCGGAAACCTACTTCTGTCGGAAGTAAATCTGCACCGGGACTCCCGAAAAATCCCAGTGGTCGCGCATGTTGTTTTCGAGGAAGCGGCGGTAAGGCTCCTTGATGTACTGCGGCAGGTTGACGAAGAACGCGAACTGCGGCGTCGGCGTCGGAAGCTGGGTCACATACTTGATTTTGATATACTTGCCCTTGGTCGCGGGGGGCGGGTAGTTCTCGATCAGCGGCAGCATGTAGTCGTTGAGCTCCGAGGTCGGGATGCGGCGTTTGCGCGACTGGTAGACGCGGATGGCGGTTTGCAGTACGTCGAAGATGCGCTGTTTGTTCAGCACCGAGGTGAAGATGATCGGAATGTCGTTGAACGGAGCGAGTTTCTTTCGGAGGAACTCGGTCCACTCCTTCATCGTGTTGCTGTCCTTCTCGATCAGGTCCCATTTGTTGACCACGATCACGCATCCCTTGCGGTTGTGGACGATCAGGTTGTGGATGTTCAGGTCCTGCGATTCGAGTCCCTGCCGGGCGTCGATCATCAGGATGCAGACGTCCGAATTTTCGATGGCGCGTATCGAGCGCATCACCGAGTAGAATTCGAGGTCCTCCATCGTCTTGCCCTTCTTGCGCATGCCGGCCGTGTCGACGAGGTAGAAATCCATGCCGAACTTGTTGTAGCGGGTGTGGATCGAGTCGCGGGTGGTTCCGGCGATGGAGGTCACGATGTTGCGCTCCTCGCCCAGCAGGGCGTTCGTGAGCGACGACTTGCCGACGTTGGGACGCCCCACGATGGTGATGTGGGGCAGGTCTTCGTCCTCCTCGGAGGCCGTTTCCACGGGCAGTGCGTCCAGAATGGCGTCCATCAGGTCGCCCGTGCCGCTTCCCGACATCGACGAGATGCAGTAGGGATCGCCCAGTCCCAGGGCGTAGAACTCGTGCGAGGAGTAGATCTGGTCGTTGTTGTCGACCTTGTTGCAGACGAGGATCACCTTCTTCGAGGTGCGGCGCAGGATGTCGGCCATCAGCATGTCGAGGTCGGTGATGCCGGTGCGTACCTCCACGAGGAAGAGGATCACGTCGGCCTCGTCGATGGCCAGCAGGACCTGACGGCGGATTTCGTCTTCGAAAATATCCTCCGAATTGACGGTGTACCCGCCCGTGTCGATGATGGAAAACTCCTTGCCGTTCCAGTCGGTCTTGCCGTAATGGCGGTCGCGGGTGGTTCCGGCCGTCGCGTCGACGATGGCCTTCCGTTCGCCCACGAGGCGGTTGAAGAGGGTGCTTTTGCCGACGTTCGGACGGCCCACGATTGCTACAAGGCTCATATCTTATCTTTTTCTTATTCTGCTGTTTGCTCCGTTTTACAACTCCGACCGCCGTAGTCGCGGCCTATGGCCGCGTTTGCAAATTGGACCCACCCTAAATCCCCGCCTTGGCGGGGACTTGTCGCATCGCGACCGGGATTCTGACCGGAATGCCGCTACCATGAATCACTTGCAAAGATAGCGCAAATCCGCGAAGGGAAAAACTTTTTCGGGTATTTTGTACTTCCGAACCGTCAGATATAGCGGCTTTCGGTGTCGCCCGCCTGCACGGGATAGAGCAGTACGGAGCTGTATCCGGAGAAGAAATGTTCGAGGTAGGCCGGGATACGGCTCATCACGGGGTTGTACGAGACGCGGTCGCGGCGGCTCATCACGAACCAGAGGCAGTCGTCGGCGCGGATGTCGTGTTCGAGCGACGGCAGGTCGTCCCATTGCGCGAAGGGCACGAAGTCGATGTTGGCCGGGTGCTTGCGGCCTTTGGGGCGGAGGTATTCCAGCGTGGCCTCCGGGGCGAACACGATGATTCTGGCCCCCGAGTTTTCGGCCAGGCGGCGGATGCGGCGCTGCCACATCTGGAATCCCGCCTCCTGCTCGGCCTTTTCGGGTACGACGATCAGGTGGCGCTTGATGGTGTTCAGCGGCTGCACGGGGTTGTAGATGAAGGTCGTGACGTTGCTCTGTGCCAGCACGTCGGCGGCCATTTTGCCGATGCCGGGACCCGACGCCCCGGGGATGCCCGTCAGTCCCGGCACGGCCGGGGAGGCGTGGTGCATGCCCATCACGATGTCGGTGATGTTCCGTTCGCGGACGACGCTGACGATGGCGTTCGAGATGTTCACGTCGTAACGCATCAGCTCCTGGAGGTAGATGTCGCCCGCCGCGGCCGCCGTCGCCGCCGCGTCGAGGATTTTCTGGGCGCGTTTCTCGACGTTCGGGTCCTCCACCTTGTTGTCGATGGCGTGCAGGGCGTATAGTCCGTTCGGCTCCTTGGCGCGCTTGAGCATCGAACTCAACCATACCAGTTCGTCGGCCGTGCGTTCGTCGGCCACGGGGATCAGGATGTGGTCCTCCTGCCGCGGCTGCCTGTCTCCGGTGTCCTGGGCGCTGCGCATGGCGATGTTGTGGGCGCCGCGCTGCGTGGCGAAGGTCGACACGGTGCAGGTGGCCAGAATCATCAGGATCGTGCCGTTGAGCACGCTCTCGCTCAAGAGGCGGATCGGCTCGCCGTCGGGCGTGTGGCCCAGGATGATGTTGTAGCCGACCATCACGGCGGCCAACGTCGCGGCCACATGGGCCGAGCTTAAGCCGAAGATGACGGTCCGCTGGTCGGGCGAGAGTCGGAAGGTCTTCTGCGTGAACCATGCGGCGACGAATTTCGCCGCCGTGATCAGCACGATCATAATGGCCGCCACTTCGAGGCTCTCCCAGTCGCGGAAGAAGGCGCGGTAGTTGATCAGCATGCCCACGCCGATCAGGAAGAAGGGGATGAAGATGGCGTTGCCGACGAACTCGATGCGGTTCATCAGCGGCGAGGTGCGGGGGATCAGGCGGTTGAGCGCGAGTCCCGAGAGGAACGCGCCGATGATCGGTTCCAGCCCGGCCATGTGGGCGAGGTAGGCCCCGAGGAAGACCATCGCCAGTACGAAAATGTACTGCGAGACGTTGTCGCTGACCTGCTTGAAGAACCAGTGGGCCAGCAGCGGGAAGAGGAAGACGATGATGGCGATGCAGAGCGAGACGGAGCCTGCGAGCCGCCACCAGAACATGTCGTCGACGTTGCCCGTGGCCATGCCGACGATCACGGTGAGCAGCAGCAGGGCCAGCGTGTCGGTGATGACCGTGCCGCCGACGGCGATCGTGACGGCCTTGTCGCGGGCGATGCCCAGTTTGCTGACGATGGGGTAGGCGATGAGCGTCTGCGAGGCGAACAGTCCTGCGAGCAGGATCGACGAATAGATCGGGAAGCCGAGGATGTAATAGCCGGCCAGGATGCCGAAGACCAGCGGGACGCAAAAGGTGTAGCCTCCGAAGATGAGGCTCCGCCAGCTGTTGCGGCGGAAATCGGACATGTCCATGTCCAGTCCCGAGAGGAACATGATGTACAGAAGTCCGGCCGTACCCGAGAGGATGATGCTGCTGTCGCGCAGCACGAGGTTGAGACCGTGGGGGCCGATCACCGCGCCTGCGATGATCAGCCCCAGCAGATAGGGGATTTTGAGTTTGTTCAGCAGAAGCGGAGCCGCGAGGATGATGACCAGGATCAGCAGGAATTTCAGGATCGGGTCTTCGAGCGGCAGCGTCAGGTTTATGTGTGCGAAGAGCAGCATGGGCGCAGGTTGTTTTTTTGTAGCCGGGGCTACGTAAAGGCCGGAGGCGCAAAACCGAATCCGAAGCGGTTCGGCGGGGCTTTCCGACGGATAAAGTGTCGTAACGACACCAAATATAATAAAATCTGCGTTCCCGTCCAAACGGTACGCGGCGTTTTCTCGCGCGGCGGGCTGATCCGTCGATTCGTTGGCCGCTTTTTCGCGTGCGTGCGGCATCTCCGCGGCGATGGATGCGGCGGTTTCCGCGGCGGGTGGGCGGTCCGGGCCGTCCCGTTGCGGCTGCAACGGCGGCCGGTTCCGCCGTCGCGGCGTATCTCGCACGTTTTTTGTTTATTGGATCGTGTCCGCCGTGCGGCGGAGAGGGGCAATTGTGAAATAATCGCCGCCGGAAACGCGTTTTTTGCGGAAAAAAATGTAACTTTGAAAAATTTGGAACCCGAAATTTCGTCTCGGATGAGCGTAGACAAAGTAGACAAACGATTGCTCGGACCCGTGCTTGCGGGCTTCTTCATCATGGGTTTCTGCGACATGGTGGCCCCGATCACGGGCCGCATCGCCGCCGAATTCCCGCCCGGACAGCAGGCCGCCGTGAGCTTCCTGCCGACGATGGTTTTCCTCTGGTTTCTGGTGCTCTCGACTCCGGTCGCGGCGCTGATGAACCGCTGGGGCCGCAAGGCCACGGCGCTTCTGGGCTACGGCTTCACCGTCGCGGGGCTGATGACGCCCTATGCCGCCGGCGCGGACTGCGCCCTGGGGTGGTATTTCGCGGGCTTCGGTCTGCTGGGCGTCGGCAACACGGCGATCCAGGTGGCCGTCAACCCCCTGCTGGCGACCATCGTTCCCGGCGAGCGGATGACCAGCTACCTCACCGTGGGTCAGATATTCCGTAACACTTCGCTCCTGCTGCTGGCTCCGATCGTCACGGGGCTGGTCGCCGCGACGGGTTCGTGGCGGCTCCTGCTGCCGATCTATGCGGGCCTTACGGTGGTCGGGGGTCTCTGGCTGCAACTGACTCCGGTGCCGGAACCTGCGCAGAGAGAACGCTCCGCGGGACTCGCCGACTGCTTCCGCCTGTTGAAAAACCGTGCCGTGCTGCTCTCGACGCTGGGCGTGGCGTGCTTTATCGCCGCCGACGTGGGCATCGGCTTCTTGTCGGTGCGGCTGATCGACAATCCCTCGTCGATCCTCACCACCACGGGCTTCTACGCCTGCCGCATCGTCGGTACATTGATCGGCGCGTGGGTGCTGGTGAAGGTCTCCGACGTGAAATACCTGACCTGGAACATGGCCGGGGCGCTGGCGTTGTGCGCGGCGCTGCTGTTCGTGCGCAACGAGGCCGCCATCTACGCCGCCGTGGGAGTGCTGGGCTTCGCCATGGCGTGCGTCTTCGCCACGTTCTACGCCGTGGCCACCAAGGCCGTTCCGGAGAACGCCAACGAGGTGGCCGGGCTGATGATCATGGCCATCTCGGCCGGGGCGGTTTCGGGACCCGTCTGCGGTGCGATCGTCCGTGCCTGGGGCAATCCGCACCTGGGCATGCTCTTCGTCGCCGCGTGCGTGGCCTACATGCTCTGGGCGTCGATACAATTGAAAATGAAAAATTAAGAATTAAAATGATGCTTCGCAGAATCGTACTGACCCTTTTGTTTGCAGCCATTGCGGCGGGCGCCGCCGCACAACGGCCCCGCGCGCGGGTGGAGTGGGGCGTGGTCGGCGGTATCAATATCCCCGACTACACGACCAATATGAGTGAAACCGACGTGAAGAACAAGCTGGGCTGGCAGGCCGGTATCACGACGGCCGTCAACCTCGGGGCCTTCGCCATCGAGCCGCAGATACTCTACGTTCGCCAGGGCCTCCGTATCCGTCCCGAGGGCGGGAGCGAGATCAACCTCAAGTCCAATTCGATCGACGTTCCGGTGCTGGCGTCGCTGCGGCTGCTCAATCCCGTGCGGATCTACGCCGGTCCGGTCTTCACGGTGATGAACGACTCGAAGCAGAAGTCGGGCGGCGACCTGCTGGACTTCGGCCGCGTGCGTCCCTCGGTGTCGTACACCGTGGGTGCGGGCATCGTGCTGATGCGCCACCTGCTGATCGACCTGCGCTACAACGGCCAGTTCCGCTCGAAACACGACGTGGTGCTGCCCGACGGGCGGCAGCTCGACAAACTCCGTACGTATAACGTGGCGCTCAGCTTCGGCTATTTATTCTGATCGGTCTATGACGGAAACTGTCGGAAAGGAAATCATGCTCGAAGGCGTCGATCCCCGCGAACTCTACGGGGCGCAGGACGTCTACCTCGAACAGATCAAATCGCTGCACCCCACGCTGAAGATCGTCGCGCGCGGGCAGTCGCTCAAGGTCCTCGGCCCGGAGGCCGACACGCAGCGTTTCGCCAAACGCATGGAGGGGCTTGCGGCCTACTATGTCAAGTACGGCCACGTCTCGGCCGAGGTCATCGAACAGTGTTTCGCGGGCGGTATCGCGCAGGACGACGCCCCGGTCGACAAGGACGTGATCGTCTACGGCAACAACGGCACGATCGTCCGCGCCCGGACGGTCAACCAGCAGCGGCTCGTCAAACTCTACGACAGGAACGACCTGCTGTTCGCCGTGGGGCCTGCCGGCTCGGGCAAGACCTATACGGCCATCGCGCTGGCCGTCCGCGCGCTGAAGGAGCGGCAGGTGCGGCGCATCATCCTCACGCGTCCGGCCGTCGAGGCGGGCGAGAAGCTGGGTTTCCTGCCCGGCGACATGAAGGAGAAGCTGGACCCCTACCTGCAACCGCTGTACGACGCGCTGAACGACATGATCCCGCCGGCCAAGCTCCAGAAACACCTCGAAGAGGGGACCGTGCAGATCGCCCCGCTGGCCTACATGCGCGGCCGCACGCTGGACAATGCCTTCGTCATTCTGGACGAGGCGCAGAACACCACCCTGTCGCAGATCAAGATGTTCCTGACGCGCATGGGCCGCAATGCGCGGTTCATCGTCACGGGCGACGTGACGCAGATCGACCTGCCGCGCAAGTCGGACAGCGGTCTGGTGCGCACGATGGAGATTCTGCGGGGCGTCGACGGCATCGGCATCGTGGAGTTCGACAAACGCGACATCGTCCGCCACCCGCTCGTGAAACACATCGTCGAGGCGTTCGACAGGTGTGTCGAAAAGGACGGGACCGGAGACCGTTGACCGCCGCCGGCCCGGAGCGTCGGGCCTGTCCCTTCCCGGGGGCGCGCTGACCGGCTGCGACAGCGGCCGCCGGAACGGAAGAGACGGAGAAAGAGAGAAATTTGAACGATATATAACACTTAAACTTCAATATTATGGACCGTAATTTGGTCGCGCTGAAACCGGCGCTTGTCTGGAAACATTTCGCGGAGATCGTCCGCATCCCGCGCCCCTCGTCCCACGAGGAGAAGATCCGCCGCTATATTCTCGATTTCGCCCGCGCGCAGGGCCTCGAATCGAAGGAGGACGCGGCACACAACGTCTATGTCCGCAAACCCGCCTCGAAGGGGATGGAGGACCGCAAGGGCGTGATCCTGCAAGCCCACCTCGACATGGTTCCGCAGAAGAACAACGACAAGGAGTTCGATTTCACCAAGGACCCCATCGACGCCTACATCGACGGCGGCTGGGTGACGGCCGACGGCACGACGCTGGGCGCCGACAACGGTATCGGCGTGGCGGCGATCCTCGCGGTGCTGGAGGACCGGACGCTGAAGCACGGGCCGCTGGAGGCCCTGTTCACGGCCACCGAGGAGACCGGCATGGACGGTGCGAACGGTCTGGAAAAGGGGCTGCTGCACGGCGACATCCTGCTGAACCTCGATTCCGAGGAGGAGGGCGAACTCTACGTGGGCTGCGCCGGAGGGCTCGACGCCAATATGACCTTCGGCTACAAGGCCGAGCCGACGCCCGCGGGCGGTTATACCGCTGCGAAGATCAGCGTCAAGGGGCTCAAGGGCGGCCATTCGGGCATCCAGATCGTCTGCCAGCGCGCCAACGCCAACAAGGTGCTGTTCCGCTTTTTGAATGCCGCGCCGTGCGACGTGCTGCTGGCGTCGGTGGACGGCGGCGGACTCCGCAACGCCATCCCGCGCGAGGCCGAGGCCGTGGTGCTGGTCGAAACCGGGGACTACGACGAGTTCGCCGCCGCGGTGAAAGCCTACGAGGAGACCGTAAGGGCCGAGTACGCCGGCATCGAGGACTCGGTGTCGGTCAAGGTCGCGGAGGTCGGAAAACCGGCCGAAATGCTGCCGAAGGAGGTTGCCGGAAATCTGATCAAGGCCGTTGCGGCTTGCCCCGACGGGGTGCAGCGGATGTCGGTGGCCATGCCCGGGCTGGTGCAGACCTCGACGAACCTCGCACGCGTGGTGTCGGACGGCAGGACGGTGAAACTCCAATGCCTGCTGCGCAGCTCGGTCAACACCGAGAAGGAGGCGCTGGGCGAGTCCATCGCCGCCCTCTTCGCGCTGGCCGGGGCCAAAACGGAACTCACGGGCGCCTACAACGGCTGGAACCCCGACATGGAGTCGCCGATCCTGAAGACCATGACCGCCTCCTACGAGGCGCTGTACGGGAAGAAGCCCGCCGTGACGGCCATTCACGCCGGGCTGGAGTGCGGCATCATCGGCAGCGCCTATCCCGGGCTGGACATGATTTCGTTCGGCCCGACGATCTGCTACCCCCACTCGCCCGACGAGAAGGTGGAGATCGCCTCGGTCGGGAAGTTCTACGACTTCCTGGTCGACACGCTGCGCAACGTTCCCGAAAAATAATCGCAGCGTGGCGGCCGATTCCGGAAAATGGTTCGTCATCGTCAATCCCGTGGCCGGAAGCGGTCGCGGGCTTGACCATTTTCCACAGATTTCGAAACACCTGCGCGATGCCCACATCCTCTGCGAACCGGTCTTCACGGAGCACAAGTTCCACGCCACGGAACTCACCGTCACGGCCGTGCGCGAAGGCTACCGCCGGATCATCGTCGTGGGCGGCGACGGGACGCTGCACGAGGTGGTGAACGGGCTGTTCATCCAGCAGGAGGTGTGTCCCGACGAGGTGCTCGTGGCCGTGGTGGCCGTGGGCACGGGCAACGACTGGGTCCGCACGTTCGGCATCTCGAACCGCTATCAGGACGCCGTGAAGGCCATCAGCGAGGGTTATTCCTTCCTGCAGGACGTCGGGGTGGTCTCCTACGAGGAGGCGCACTACCGCCAGAGCCGCTACATGGCCAACGTCGCCGGGGCGGGGTTCGACGCGCATGTCGTGCGCAAGCTCTCGCACCTGAAAAAGAAGGGTCACCGGAGCCGCTGGCGCTATACGTGGTGTCTGGTGAAGAATTTCTTCCGCTACAAGTCCACGGGCGTCAAGGTCTGGGTCGACGACCGGCTGGTCTACAACAACCTGCTGCTGTCGGCCGCCATCGGCATCTGCAAGTTCAACGGCGGGGGCATCCAGCAGTTGCCGGCGGCCGTGGCCGACGACGGCATGCTCGACCTGTCGCTGATCCGCCCGGTGCACTTCTGGCACCTGCTGTTCCGCTTCCACTACCTGTTCAACGGCGGCATCTACCGCATCCGCCACATCCTCCAGGAGCGCGGAAGCCGCATCCGCATCGAATCTTCGCCCGAGGTGTCGGTCGAGATCGACGGAGAGCCGCTGGGCCATACGCCGCTCGAATTCTCGATTCTCCACCGGGCCATCCGCATCGTCGTGGCCCGCGATTTCTACCAGCGGTGCGCCGCCGTCGGGGCGGAGACCCCGGCCGGGTAGCGCGCAGCCGGAAAAAGAGAGGGCCGGACCCACTTCGGGTCCGGTCTTTTTGGGCTCGAATCATCAGGTGTGTGCGCACACACTTGCTATTTTCGAAAATTTTGCATAGCTTTGCCGATGTAACGCCGAAGAACAGCGCAAACCATGTCCGACAACGAACATACCACGGTCCGCATCGTCGACATCGCCCGCATGGCGGGGGTGTCGGTGGCGACGGTCGACCGCGTGATCCACAACCGCGGCAAGGTCTCGGAGGAGAACCTCGCGCGCATCAACGAGGTGCTGCGGCGGGTCGACTACCGTCCCAACCTGATCGCCCGCTCGCTGGCGTCGGGCCGCAGGTACACGCTCTGCGCGGTCATGCCCCGTTTCGCCCCGGGAGAGTACTGGGCCGATTTCGAGGCCGGAATCGCCCGCGCCGAGGCCGAGGCCGTGCGTTACAACGTCACGGTCCGCCGTTTCTGCTTCGACCAGTACGACCGTTCGTCGTTCGAAAGCCTGCTGGAGACGCTGCGCCGCGAGGAGTTCGACGGCGCGGTGATCGCCACGCTCTTCGCGGAGATGGTCGAGCCGTTCACCCGCGAACTCGACGCCCGGGGGGTGCCCTATGTCTTCGTCGATTCGGACATTCCCGCCTGCAACCGGCTGGCCTATTTCGGCACGTCGTCGTTCGACGCCGGGGCGGTCGCCGCACGGCTGCTGTTCGACCGCCTCGATCCGGGAGCGGACATCGTCGTGGGCCGGATCGTTCACCGGGGCGACGCCGGTTCGAACCAGTGGCGCAACCGCGAGGCGGGATTCCGCAGTTACCTCGAAGCGCATGCCTTCCGGGGCCGGCTGCACTACGCCGCGCTGCGGCTGGACGACGAAGCCTGCAACGGCCGCGTGCTGGATGAGATGTTCCGCGAAAATCCGTCGATTGCCGGGGCCGTGACCTTCAATTCGACGTGTTACATCCTTGCGGGCTATCTGGCGGCGCGGCGGCGCGATGGCGTGCGGCTGGTGGGCTACGACGTGATCCGCCGCAACGGGGAGATGCTCTCCGCGGGCGTGGTGACGGCGCTCGTCGCCCAGCGTCCCGAGGCGCAGGGCTACCGCGCGGTGATGGCTCTGTGCGAATGGCTCGTCGAGGGCCGCGCTCCGTCGAAGGTCAACAACATGCCCATCGACATCCTGCTGAAAGAGAATATACCGTATTATAAAAACAACATCATCTGAAAAACATGAAAAATCTCTTTGACATCCGGGGCCGTGTCGTCGTTGTGACGGGTGGGGCCGGGATTCTGGGCCGCTCGATCTGCGTTTACCTCGCCGGGCAGGGCGCACGCGTCGCTGTGCTCGACCGCGATGAAAAGGCGGGCGAAGCGCTTGTCGGCGAAATCCGCGCCGCGGGCGGCGATGCGCTCTTCTTCGCGACCGACGTGCTGAACCGCGAGGTGCTCGTGTCGAACCGCGAGGCGATTCTCGGGGCCTGGGGGCAGATCGACATCCTGCTGAACGCCGCGGGCGGCAACATGGGCGGTGCGACGATCGCTCCCGACAAGTCGTTCCTCGATCTGGAGATCGAAGCTTTCCGCAAGGTCGTGGACCTCAATCTGTTCGGCACGGTGCTGCCCACGACGGTCTTCGGCGAGGCCATGACGGCCCGCAGGAAGGGCGTGATCGTCAACTTCTGCTCCGAGTCGGCGTTGCGTCCGCTGACCCGCGTGGTGGGCTACGGAGCCGCCAAGGCCGCCATCGCCAACTACACGAAGTACATGGCCGCCGAACTGGCCATGAAGTTCAGCCCCGAGATGCGCGTCAACGCCATCGTCCCGGGCTTTCTGCTGACGAACCAGAACCGCGCGCTGCTGACCAATGAGGACGGTTCGTACACCGACCGTGCGCGGACGATCATCGCCCACACGCCCGCCGGACGCTTCGCCGAGCCGGAGGAGCTGCTGGGTACGATCCACTACCTCGTCAGCGACGCTTCGTCGTTCGTGACGGGCGCGCTGGCCGTCGTCGACGGCGGGTTCGACGCTTTCTCGATTTGATCCGCCGCGGGAGCCGTCTCTTCGGCGGGGTCTGACGGGCACGGCATCGGGCCGGAATCATTCGCGGCAATTCCGTCTTTTCGGCCGGGGAAAGAAGCTAACACGCGAACATGCGAACAGGGGCGAACATCTCTTGTTCGCTTGTTCGCGGAGAATCCCGGCATCGCCCCTGGAAGCGGTTTTAAACCGCCGCATTCTCGCTTGCAGCGGAAGAAAGACAACCGCGGTCTTCGCCCGTGGGGTACTTTGTACTTTTTGGCCGCAAAAAGTACCAAAAACTCCCCGGCAGATGCCTTCGCCTACTTCGTCCCGGCTAACGTTCGAAACGGGCGCCTATTCGCGGGTTTGCAAGCAAACCGGCCCCGTTTCTTGCCACTTTTAGCCGGGCCTTCGTTTCACGGCTCCGGCATTGGGCCGGGATCGTTCGCGGCAATTCCGTCTTTTCGGCCGGGAAAAGAAGCGAACACGCGAACATGCGAACAGGGGCGAACATCTCTTGTTCGCGTGTTCGCGGAGAATCCCGGCATCGCCCCTGGAAGCGGTTTTAAACCGCCGCATTCTCGCTTGCAGCGGAGAAAGAACAACCGACAGCCCGCGTGCCCGGAGCGGGAGGCTGCATAGTCTTGTTCTTGCTGCGCCCGCTCAACGCGGGCCGGAGGTTGTTCCCGCGAAAGCGACATGCGGATGGTTTTGGCGCTTTTAACTTCGCTACGCTCGTTTTCCTCCTTCTGGCACGGCATAGCCCGCAAGCGGTCTCTGCTCGTGCTGCGTGCGTCGGTTGCCACCAAAAGGTAGCATATCCCCCGGGGCGCATGCCGCGGTTAGCTGCCAACCGAAAAGGCGGCAAACAACACCAGTCGTAGACTGCGAATGAATGAGGTGCTTGCAGCGGAGAAAGCACCGTATGTGAAAAATTTGAAAACCTAAAAACAATACATCCATGTATCTTTGCAAACAATCCTGGCGCTGGTACGGTCCGAACGACCCCGTAAGCCTTCAGGACATCCGTCAGGCCGGGGCCACCGACATCGTGACCGCCCTCCATCACATTCCCAACGGCGAGGTGTGGACCGTCGGGGAGATCGAAAAACGCCGAAAGACGGTCGCCGACGCGGGCCTTCGCTGGTCGGTCGTGGAGAGCGTCCCCGTCCACGAGCATATCAAGACCCGCACGGGCGATTTCGAGCGCTATATCGAGAATTACAAACAGTCGGTCCGCAATCTGGCCGAATGCGGCGTTAAAGTAATTACCTACAACTTTATGCCCGTGCTGGACTGGACGCGCACGAACCTCGCCTACGAGCTGCCCGACGGGTCGCGCGCCCTGCGCTTCGAGCGTGCGGCGTTCGTGGCCTTCGATCTCTTCATCCTGAAGCGTCCCGGCGCGGAGAAGGACTATTCCGAGGCCGAGCGCGCCGCTGCCGAGGCCCGCTTCGGGCGGATGGACGCCGCGGAAAAAGAACTGATCACCCGCAACATGATCGCGGGCCTGCCCGGCTCGGAGGAGAGTTTCACGCTGGAGCAGTTCCAGCGGGAGCTGGACCGTTACAGGGATGTCACGGCCGAGACGCTGCGCGCGAACCTCGTGGCGTTCCTGCGCGAGGTGGCTCCCGTGGCCGACGAGGCGGGTGCGGTGCTGGCGATCCATCCCGACGATCCTCCGTTCCCGATCCTCGGTCTGCCCCGCATTCTCTCCACTGAATCCGACTTTCAGAAATTGGTCGAGGCGGTCCCCAACCCTTCGAACGGGCTGTGCCTCTGCACGGGTTCGTTCGGTGTGTCGGCCGCGAACGACCTGCCGGGAATGATGCTGCGGCAGGGCGACCGGGTGAATTTCGTCCACCTGCGCTCGACGCAGCGCGATGCCGAGGGCAACTTCTACGAGGCCAACCATTTGGAGGGCGACGTGCCGATGTACGACGTGATGAAAGCCCTGCTGGAGATTCAGCAGCGCCGACGCATCTCGATCCCGATGCGTCCGGACCACGGCCACCAGATGATCGACGACCTGAAGAAGAAGACCAATCCGGGATATTCGTGTCTGGGCCGCCTGCGCGGGCTGGCCGAACTGCGGGGACTGGAGCTGGGCATCGCCCGGTCGCTGTTTGCCGATAAATAGGGCAGTCTTGCGCATGACGAATCGGTGCGCCTCGTGAGGGGCGCACCGATTGTGTCAGAACGGGTTCCGGAGCTATTTTTTGGCCGGGGCCGCCGGGGTCTGCTGTCCGGCAGCGGTTTTCGGGGCCGCCGGGGTCTGCGCCGTGGCCGCCGGGGTCGCCGGAACGGTCTCGATCACGTCCACCTCGGTCACCACCCAGCTGAAAAGGTCGTTCGCACACTGGCTCTCCAGCCGGCGGATCTGCGACATGTCGCTCGTGTCGGCCAGAATGGCGTTGAAGAACTGGTCCATCGTGGCGTACGTCGCATTGACCTTCGCCGCGAAGCAGTTGTAAAAGGCTTTCTGCTGCTCGTGGTCAAGCCCTGCGGGCAGCACGCCCTGCGCTACGAGGTAGTTGTAGGGGTAGATGTGCCGCATGTTGCGGGCGTCGGCGTTCAGTTCGTCGACGATCGTCGAGACGACCACCATGTCCACCGTGTCGTCGACGCCCTGCATCTGGACGAACTCCATGTAGACGGGATAACTGTTTTCGAGCTGCCCGGCCACTTCGTCGGAGAAGAGCACGAACTCGGCGTCGTTCAGGTCGTCGAGGTACACCATCTGGCGGTAGCTGCGCAGCGCCTCGCGCATCGCCTTGCGCTGTTCGTGGTTCCATTGCCGCTGCTGCGAGCAGCCGAAAAATCCTGCCGCGAAGATTGCCAGCAGAGGTACACAGAGGAGAATTTTTTTCATTTTTTACCCTGATTTTGGTTTTACTTCATTTCGGAACGCAATAGATGTGCCAAAAAAATCATATCTTTGGGGAAAAGAACCCGTTATGGATGTTTTGAGTTTCCGCGACTACTGCCTGTCGCTGCCCCTCACGGAGGAATCGACGCCGTTCGACGAGACGACGCTGGTCTACAAGATCGGCGGGAAGATGTACGCCTGCGCGGATATGAACGATTTCGGGCAGGTGGCCGTGAAGTGCGATCCCGACGAGGCGGTCCGGCTGCGCGAGCGGTACGAGGAGATCGGCCCGGCCTACCATTTCAACAAGACGCACTGGAACGGCATCCGCACCGCGGGCGACCTGCCCGACGCCTTCATCCGCGAGCAGATACGCAACTCCTACCTGCTGGTCGTGCGGCGCAGCGTCACGCCCCGGAGCCTGCGCGAGGAGATTCTGCGTCATGTCGAAGAGCGCGGGCTGCCGGAATGAACCTTCAACCTCCGAAAACGATACGATGACGATGAGAATGCGATTTCTTTTTGCGGCGCTGACCCTTGCGCTGGCAGCGGGTTCGTGCAGCCGCGAACCGCGGACCGAACTTTTCAACGGCCGGGACCTCACCGGATGGGTGTGCGTCACCGACCCGGAGGGCGTCGGCGACGCCCGGGATGCCTTCTCCGTGCAGAACGGGAATATCCGCATAGCGGGCAGTCCGTTCGGGTACATGCGCACGGAGGAGACCTACGACGATTACCGGCTTCACGTCGAGTGGCGTTGGATCGGCGAGGCGACGAACAGCGGCATTTTCCAGCGCGTGCAGGCCGGCGACCGGCTTTGGCCCGAGGCTGTCGAGTGTCAGTTGCAGGCGGGGCGCGCGGGCGACCTGCTGGGGCTGGGCGGCGCGAAGATCGCCGGGGCGGAGAGCAACGGAAGGGTCTTCATCAAGCCGCGCAGCGGCGGGGAGTGCGAGCGGCCCGCAGGCGAATGGAACTGTGCCGAGATCGTCTGCGTGGGCGATCATATCGCGGTCTGTGTCAACGGCGTTTTGCAGAACGAGTGCACCGGATCGGTCCGCAGCGGGTATATCGCGCTTCAGAGCGAGGGCGGTCCCGTGGAGTTCCGCAATATCTGGCTGACCCGCTTGAGACGCGGGATTTAGGTTGCGGCTGGCGGCTTCGGCTTGCTCTCGTCCCGAACGCACGAACATGCGAACATGGGGTGTTCGCCCATGTTCGCATGTTCGCGTGTTCGTGCGGAACTGCGGCGTTCGTTCCAGTCCGAACGGTCGAAATACCGGATTCCCTGCACCGCGTCATTACCGTATTACACCAATCCCTCTACGCAAAATCCGCAACTTTGTTGCGGATAAAATAAGGTATCCCTATACGTATATTTCTATATATACGTACTTCTATGGGGTTATGTCTCTGCAAAGATACGACCTGATCGCCCCGAATGGTTTCTATATTATCGGAAACAGCGTGTGTCGCTTAACGGCATTACATCCATTACAGGGGGCATTCACCCATGTAATGTGTGTAATGAAATGTAATCGTAAGTGCAAGGTGTGGGCTGAATCGGCATTTTGCATTCTGGGACGAATGAATCCTGCTTTGCGAACACGCGAACATGCGAACACCCCTTGTTCGCATGTTCGCGCGTTCGCAGGTAAAACGGATTTTTAAGCCCGGGCCTGCCGCCGCCATCGGAGGTAACCCGCCACGGCCAGCGCCGAGTAGAGGGCGTAAAGCCCCGCGGTGTAGGGCAGGTCCTTATAGAGGTAAAGCCCGACGGTCACCAGATCCACGACCAGCCACACGAGCCATTGCTCCACCAGCTTGCGCGACAGCATCCACATCGCCACGACCGACAGCGCCGTGGTCCCCGCGTCCCAGAAGGGTACGGTGCTGTCCGTGAAGCGGGTCAGCAGCAGGTACAGCCCGATGTGCGCCGCGGCGTAGACCGCTGCGAGCGCCGGGACCGTCCGCAGGGGCGTGTGGCCGATGCGCAGCGCGGCGGTCCGCTTTGCGCCCTCCGCATCTTCAGGGCCGGTCTGCCCGGCGTCCGTTTTTCGACCCCTCCTGCGCCACACGAGCCACCCGTACAGCCCCGCCAGCACGTAGTAAGCCTGCATCGAGCAGTCGGCATACAGCCCCGATTTGTAGTAGAGCGCCCCGTGGATCAGAGGCATGACAAGCCCCACGATCCACAGCCGGATGTCGGCGCGGTATTCGAGCCAGAGGTAGAGCAATCCCAACAGGACGCCGGCGATTTGCAGGAGGAGTTTTATGTCCATTGTTTCAACATTCGTATTGTCATTCCGAAGAGGACCGAAGGTCCGACGTGGGAATCTGCTGGAAGCGTTGTAAGGTCACGACTTTCGCCCGGATTGCCACGGCATCTGCGACGCCTCGCAATGCACGAAGTACAATTATTTAGTTTTCAGAGCTGAAATTCGGTTTCAGCGACGTTGAAATCGCGCGTTTTAAAATTTCACCGTGACGTTCGCCAGCACGTTCAGCGGCGCCTGCGGGAAGTAGTAGGCCTCGTCGATGCGTACGGGCGCGGGTCCGCTCCACGTGTCCATGTACGAATACCCGTAGCCGTTGCTCTCGTATTCCGCATTGAACAGGTTGTTGATCAGCAGGCCCAGCCGAACGCTGCGCGCCGAACGGGTGCGGAACGTATAGGCGAGGTTGAGGTTGGTCACGCAGTAGGCGTCCAGCGACAGGGCGTCGTTCTCGTTGTTGGTGAAATACTGCTTGCCGACGTGCTGGGTGTGGAACACGGCTTCGAATCCGCGGTGGTGGAAATTCAGGAAAGCGTTGGCGATGACGTCGGGCGAATAGGCGATGGTCATGTCGCCCAGCTCCTTGCCGTAGGTGGGGCTATCCTTCAGTGCGTCGACGTAGTTCTCGATGCGGTTCTGCGAGAAGGTGGCGTTGGCCCCCACGGTGAACCACCCGGTTGCGCGCCACGAGGCCGACAGCTCCACGCCTCGGCGGTAGCTGTCCGAGACGTTGGTGTTGAGGGCGTCGCTGCCGTCGTTCACCATGCCCGTCGGCACGAGCTGGTCCTTGTACTTCATGTAGTAGAGATTCACCCCCAGCGAGAGGCGCGGCGCCGTGTACTGGTAGCCCAGCTCCCAGTCGTAGAGCTTTTCCGACGAGGGATAGGTGTTCGCCTCGGCGAACATATAGCGGTCGGTGAAGTCGCTGCGCGTGGGTTCCTTCTGGGCCACGGCGAACGAGAGGTAGAAGTTGTTGCGCTCGGCGAGCGTGTAGCTCACGCCGGCGCGGGGATTGAAGAAGTGGTACTGTTTGTCCACGTCGATGGGCTGCATCCCGACCTCCTCCGAAACGTAGTTGTCGTTGACGCCCCAGGCCTGATAGCTGACATAGCGGTACTGGAGGTCCGCAAAGAGCCTCAACCCTTTGGCCACGGACCAGTTGACGCGAGCGAAGAGGTTGGCGTCGTGCTTGTCCACGTCGTTGTCGTACCAGCGGCCGCCGATCTGGCTGCCTTCCAGTCCGTCCACCCAGTCGAGCACGCCCCAGTGGGGGCAGGAGTAGTAGCTGTACGAACCGCCGAAGGCGAGGTCGAGCTTCCGCACCGAGTAGGCCGCCGAGGCGTTCAGACCTCCGAGGTGGTTGCGCATGATCTTCTCGCGGACGAGGTCGGCCTCCTTTCCGGCAGCGACGTCGGCCGGGATATTGAGGTATTCGGAGAGCGTGCGTGCGTCCTTGTACTGCTTGTAGAAGCCGTAGCCGTAGGTGTAGAATCCCGTGGCGTTGAGGGTCCACTTCTCGTTGAAACGGTGGGAGAGCACCAGCTGGTTGTTGATTTGCAGGTAGTTGTCCGTCTGATCGTCGTAATAGTCTACCGTGGCGCGCTGCCGCTCGCCGTCCTTCATATAATAATAGGAGTGAGGTCCGTTCGAGGTGTAGTACATGCCCTCGGTGTGGAACCTCCGGCCGTTGAGACGCATCTCCTCTTTCGTCGCACCCGTGTAGGTGAGTCCCGTTTTGGCCTTGCCGCCGAACGAAATCAGCTTGAGCATCGTGTTGCCGTTGTAGTAGCCGGCCTGGAACATGTAGGATTTGAGGTCCGTGGCTCCGCGGTCGATGTAGCCTTCCGAGCCGATGTGCGTCAGCCGCGCGTCGAGGGTCCAGTGGCCGCCCATCAGGCCCGAGGAGATGTGCACGGCCTGCTTGTTGGTGTTGTACGAGCCGTAGGAGAGCGACGCGTCGCCGCCGAACTCGGTTTGCAGGGCGTCGGTCGACATGTTGACCGCTCCGCCGAAGGCTCCCGTGCCGTTGGTCGAGATGCCGGCGCCGCGCTGCACCTGAATGCTTCCCACGGCCGAGACGAGGTCGGGGGTGTCGTACCAGTACATCGAGTGCGAGTCGGGGTTGTTCATCGCCACGCCGTTGATCGTGACGTTGAGACGCGTCGGGTCCGTGCCGCGCAGGCGCACGGCCGTGCCGCCGATGCCGATGCCCGTTTCGTTGGTGGCGATCATCGAGGGGGTCAGGGCCAGCAGCGTGGGGATGTCGGTTCCGTAGCTGTTGCGGGCGATCTCTTCGCGCCGGATGTCGGAGTAGGCCACGGGGGTGTTCGGGGTTGCGCGCGTGGCGGTCACCTCGACCTCCTGCAAGCGGTACATTCTGACCGAATCGCCGGCGTTTTGGTTGGCGGGCTGCTTCTCTTCAGCCCGCAGCTGTGCGGCCGAGCAGAGCGCGGCGGCCGCAAGTGAAAGAAAAATCCTTTTCATCGTTAAACTTTTTGAGTTAATGGACTGAAAAGGGGTATGTGTTGTTGATTACGCTTCGTCCCGGTCTCGGCATTACCCGTCTCCGGTTCAATGGGTATAATCTCAGCCTGACAGTAAGGCACCCCTTTGAAATATCGGGTGCAAAGGTAAGTAAAAATTCAGAATTCACAATTCGGAATTCATAATTATTTAGAGACTGTCTCTTGTACAGTTTCTTAACTTGCAGACATTTTCATCTCTGCGAAGTTCAATTGTGAATTCTGAATTGTGAATTCTGAATTGCATGGCGAGCGTTTCGCTTGCTATGCAAAGGGTTTCGCCGGGGCGGAAAGGGAAAATTCCCGAAAATTCCGGGCTGTCGTTATTTTGCAACGCTTTGAAGCCGAAAGGCGGGATTGAGCGGATCGGTGTCGACCAGTTCGAGCGACCGGATCATTTTCAGCGTGCCCTGTTTATACTTGCGGAAATGGGCCGATGCTATATGGGAGCGGTAGGCTGCCGTGTCGGCGTAGGTTTCCAGAATCGTGATCCGGCAGGGATCGTTCTTCTCGGCGACGGCATACATGGTCAGCACGCCCGGTTCCGTGCGCAGCGAGACGGCTCCCACCTCGGCCGCTGCCGCTTTGTACTCCTCCAGATATTCGGGACGAACCACCACCTTTGACAGGCGGACCATGCTTTTATCGGTCTGCGGCAGTTTGGCGCATGGGACGGTCGTATCCTTTTCGAGGTTCAGCCCCCTGCCGATCGTTTCTCCCGTTCTCAAATAGGAGTAGGTGGGGAATTCGAACAGGACGGGCTTCAGTTCCCGGTAATTGATTTTCCCCGCCGGGTCGAGGACTCGCTCGTCGGCATAGGTATTGGCCACGGAACAGATGAAGTTGTCGAATTTTTCGGTTTCGTAAATTTCCTCTACGCGGCATTCCATCACCAGCGGCGAGGCGTCGATTACCGGAGCGCCGATGTCGCCCGAATGGAAATCGAACAGATGGGACTTATCCGCATCCCGACCGCTCACGCTCCCTGCGTAGTCGGCCTTGCGCAGCAACGGCTCGTCGACGATATTGACCGACAGTATTTTCGTTTCCCGAATGCCTGCATTGGTATAGTGTGATTTGTTCATGCTGATCAGAATGCGGTCGTGGCCGATAATGCCCGTATGTCCGACCGTGATCCAGTTTACCCGGCCATCCACCCAGGCGCCCACCACGACCAGAGGCATGGGATATAGAGCTAGTTTGCTTCCGATATTTCGTTTCGCTGTTTTTTCGATCGTTCGGGATGCGGTGGAATCGGATGCCGGTTCCGTCGTGCAGGCTACTGCCAGCGCTGCCGACAGAAAAACGGATGCAATTTTTTTCATATCTCTGATTTATTCGGGTTTGATGGCACAAAGATAGCGGGCTTGTTGTACGGTATCGTTGCCTGAATTACGGATTAATCAACCATTTTTACCGATTGTATCTGAAAAAGCCCTGTCTTTTGACAGGGCTTTTCGTGTTTCATCCGCCGGGATCAGAACGTTCCGAAGCGGAAAACGATCTTCTGGCAGTAGGTTTCGCCGGGGCGGAGCAGCGGCGAGGGGAATTCGGGGTGGTTCACGGCGTCGGGGTAGTTCTGGCACTCCATCGCCACGCCGTCGTAGTCGGCATAGCGGCCGCCCGACTTGGTTTCGGGGCATCCGCCCGCGAGCCAGTTGCCCGTGTAGATCATCACGCTGGGCTGCGACGAGAGCACCGTCACCGAACGGCCCGACCGGGGTTCGCGCAGGGTGCCGACCTCGCCCAGAATATTGGGCTTCCAGCCGTCGACGACGAAGGGATGGTCATAGCCCTTGAAGTCGCGGATGTGGTTGAACTCCGACGAGATGCCGGGGCGGAAAGAGCGGAATTCCCGAAAATCCTGCGGGGTTCCGGCTGCGTCCAGAAGCTTGCCCGTGGGGATCTGGCGTTCGTTCATTTCCAGAATCTTCGAGCTGTTCAGGCGCAGTTCGTGGTCGAGCACCGACCCGCTGCCTTCGCCCGCGAGGTTGAAATAGACATGGTTGGTGAGGTTCACCACGGTCGTCTTGTCGGTCCGTGCGAGGTAGGTGATCTCCAGCGCGTTGTCGTCGTCGAAATCGAATACGGCCTCGACGCACAGCTCGCCGGGATAGCCCTGGTCGCCGTCCTCCGAGACGAGCGACATCACCACGCGGTTGGTCTCCACGCGGCTCTCCCAGATGCGGTTGGCGAAGTTCTTCGTTCCGCCGTGCAGGTGGTTCACGCCGTTGTTGACCTCCAGTCGGTACTCCTTGCCCTCGACGGTCATCTGCCCGAAGGCGATGCGGTTGGCGCAGCGTCCCACGCTCTTTCCCGAGGCGGCTCCGTCGAAGAAGTAGCCTTCGGGGTGTTTGTATCCCAGCGCCACGTCGGCCATGCGGCCCTCGCGGTCGGGCATCTTCACCGAGACGATCGCCGCGCCGTAGTTCGTGAGCTGCACTTCGGCTCCCGAGTCGTTGCGCAGCGTGTAGCGAATGATTGCCTCGCCCTCCGGGGTCATGCCCCAGACGTGTTGTTCGATTTGTACCATAGTTTAATATAAGTTCGACGGGGTTAGGTTGTTTTTAGATCGGAGCGATTTTGTCTATGAACCCCCATCGAACTTATATTACGGCGTTTTTAACGCCGGGGCTCATGTTGAAAATCCCTCTGAATCGCCCTTTTCAAAGGGCGACTTTACTCTATTGCGGGTTTTAGATTGGTCAGCAGATTGTCGATACGCTTCAGACACTCCTCTTTGCCGATGAACGACGTTACGTCGTACATGCCCGGGCCTTTTCCGGCGCCCACGAGGGCCAGCCGCAGGGTGTTCATCACCTGGCCCATGCCGTAGCCCTTCTCCTCGATCCAGGCGTGGACGATGCGTTCGGTGTTCTCCAGCGAGAAGTCGTCGATTCCCGCCAGCACGTCGCGCAACTCCCGCAGAATGGCGGGATTCTGCCCCTTCCAGTACTTGCGCACCTGCTTTTCCTCATACTCCCGGGGAGCCTCGAAGAAGAACGACGTGAGGTCCCACAGATCGGTCGTGAACGTGGCGCGCTCCTTCATAATGCCCGCGGCTTTGCCGGCCACGGCGTCCGAAACCTCGATGCCGTGGCTGCGCAGGACGGGCTGGTAGAGGGCCGCCAGTTCGGCGTCGGTCTTGTGGTGCATGTACTGGGCGTTGAACCACCGGGCCTTGTCGGGCTGGAATCGGGCGCCCGATTTCGAGACGCGGTCGAGCGAGAAGCTGTCGATCAGCTCCTGCATCGAGAAGATCTCCTGCTCCGTGCCGGGGTTCCAGCCCAGCAGCGCCAGCATGTTGATGAACGCCTCGGGGAAATAGCCGTCCTCGCGGTAGCCGTGGGCGGTCTCACCCGTCGGAGAGGTCCAGAAGAGCGGAAATACCGGGAATCCCATCTTGTCGCCGTCGCGCTTCGAGAGCTTGCCGCCGCCCGTGGGTTTGAGCAGCAGGGGCAGGTGGGCGAACCGGGGCTGCACGTCCGTCCACCCGAAGGCTTTGTACAGGAGGTAGTGCAGCGGCAGCGACGGCAGCCACTCTTCGCCGCGGATGACGTGCGACACCTCCATCAGCCGGTCGTCGACGATGTTCGCCAGGTGGTAGGTGGGCAGCGCGTCGGCCGATTTGTAGAGCACCTTGTCGTCCAGCGTCGAGGTGTTGACCTCCACGTGTCCGCGGATCAGGTCGTCCATCGCGACCGTTTCGTTTTCGGGCATCCGGAAGCGGATCACCCACTGGTCGCCGCGGTCGAGGCGCGCCTTCACCTCCTCGGCGGGCAGCGCCAGCGACGTGGCCAGCTTCTCGCGCACCGCATAATTATAGGCGAACGCCTCGCCGCGCGCCTCGGCCTCCCTGCGCAGGGCGTCCAATTCCTCGGCCGTGTCGAAGGCGTAGTAGGCCCAGCCCGCCTCGACGAGTTGCAGGGCGTATTTGAGGTAGATTTCGCGCCGCTCGCTCTGGCGGTAGGGGGCGTGAGGCCCTCCGACGCCCACGCCTTCGTCGATCTCGATGCCGCACCATTTGAGCGATTCCAGAATGTAATCCTCCGCTCCGGGGACGAACCGCTGCGAATCGGTGTCCTCGATACGCAGGATCATCGTTCCCTTGTGCCGGCGGGCGAACAGGTAGTTGTACAGTGCCGTACGGACGCCGCCGATGTGCAGCGGCCCGGTGGGGCTGGGCGCGAAGCGCACCCGAACTGGTCTTTCCATAGCTGTATTCTTTAATTTTTTTACGATCCCGGGTTGCGGCGTCAGACGTTGAACAGGAAGTGCATGATGTCGCCGTCCTCGACGACATACTCCTTGCCTTCGATCGACAGTTTGCCCGCATCGCGGCACGCCTTCTCCGAACCCAGGGCGGTGTAGTCGTCGTACTTGATCACCTCGGCGCGGATGAACCCCTTTTCGAAATCGGTGTGGATGATGCCGGCCGTCTGCGGGGCTTTCATGCCGCGCAGGTAGGTCCAGGCGCGGGTCTCGTCGGCCCCGGTGGTGAAGAACGTTTCGAGGTTGAGCAATTTGTAGGCCGATTTGATCAGGCGCGCCACGCCCGACTCCTCCAGCCCCAGGTCTTCGAGGAACATCTGCCGCTCATCGAAGTCTTCCAGTTCGGCGATGTCGGCCTCCGTGGCGGCGGCGATGACGAGCATTTCGGCCCGCTCGCCGGCGATGGCCTCTCGGACGGCCTCGGTGTAGGCGTTGCCCGTCGCGGCGCTCTTTTCGTCGACATTGCAGACGTACAACACGGGCTTGTCGGTCAGCAGGTTGAGGTCGGCGACCAGTTTGCGGTCCTCCTTGTCGAGTTCCACGGTGCGGGCCGAAAGCCCCTGTTCCAGCACCGACTTGTACTGCAAGAGCAGCTCCACGGCGCGCTTGGCCTGCTTGTCGCCGCCCGAGGTGGCCTGCTTCTGGGTCTTGGAGAGCCGGTTCTCGACGGTTTCGAGATCCTTCAGCTGCAATTCGGTGTCGATGATGCCCTTGTCGCGCACGGGGTCTATCGAGCCGTCGACGTGGGTGATGTTGCCGTTGTCGAAGCACCGCAGGACGTGGATGATCGCATTCGTGTTGCGGATGTTGCCCAGAAATTTGTTGCCCAGACCTTCGCCCTTCGAGGCGCCCTTCACGAGGCCCGCGATGTCGACGATTTCGATCGTCGTCGGGACCACGCGCTTGGGGTTGTCGATCTCCGCGAGGCGGATCAGCCGCCGGTCGGGGACCGTGATCACGCCCACATTGGGCTCGATGGTGCAGAAAGGAAAGTTTGCCGCCTGTGCCTTTGCATTGGACAGACAGTTGAAAAGGGTCGATTTACCCACGTTCGGCAAGCCGACGATGCCGCATTGTAACGCCATTTATTCGTTTCGTTTATGTTGCTGTCAGACAAATTGCGCTTATCGTGAAACAAGCCCACAAAGATACGAATTTCTTTTCAATAATCGGAGACGCTCGCGATTGTTTTGCAGGCTTCGGTGCTTTGGCCCGAGTTGAAGCCGTCCGTGCAGAAGGCCGGTTTGCCGCCTGCGATCTCCCGCACTCTGTCCACCAGCGGTTTGGCGCTCTCGGCTCGGGCCGAGTTGCGTTTTGCCCGGAGTAGGAGCGCTTCCGGTTTTGTCCCCGGGGGGCGAAAATTTGCTATTTCGCATTTTTTATTCGATTTTTACCGCTTGCAGGGGGACAAACCGGACGGTTTTCCGTTATATCGAATGACCGACCAAACCAATGAACCGAATGTTTCGGCAACGCAAGTACGACACCCGACGAATCGACCGGCAGTATGCCGAAGAGACCGACGTATATGTTATGTTGTATAACAGTTACGCCGATGCACTCTATGCCTACGGCATGGGGTTCGGTTTCGACAACGAAACGGTCAAGGATGTCATCCACGACATATTCCTCGACATTATGACCCGCCAGGTCGACCTGGGCCGCATCGTCAACATCAAGGCCTACCTTTTCCGGATCGTTCACAACCGCCTGGTCGACCTGCACCGTTCGCGGGTGGACAAATGCGACCTTTCGGACCGGGAGCCGGGATTGCGGGTGTCGCTGACCTCGCTCGACGCGATGATCGAATCGGAGCACGTGCTGCGCATCCGCCAAACGATCGAGTCGCTGCTCAACCAGCTCTCGCCCAAGCAGCGCGAGGCGCTGCTGCTGCGCTTCGTCTACGAGATGGAGTATGACGACATCGCCGTCATACTCGACGCCACGCCCCATGCCGTCCGCAAGTTCGTGTCGAAGGGGCTGGGCAAACTTCGGAAGGGCAGGGAGTGCGGCAAGACGATGAAAATAGCCACTTGACACGGCGGACGCTGTTTTTTGCGGTTCGAGGGGGACAAAACGGCGGATTCGCCGTCATAGGGAAGAGCGCGGCGCCGCAGCCGCAGCATGCAGTTTGAAGATTACGATTGGAATCAATGATAAAACCGGACGATATTAAGAAGCACACGGCGGAGTGCTTCACCTCCGACCCGGACTTCGTTTTGTGGTGTCTCGATCCCGAGCGGGCGCAGGACGGCTATTGGTGCGGTTACACCGAACGCCATCCGCAGGACCTGGTCGAATTCGAGCGCGCCGTGAGCCTGGTGCGCCGTGTGGGCAAGACCCATCCCGCGCTGCCGTCCGTGGAGAAACAGTTGCTGCTCGACCGCATCCTGACCGACCATTACGCCCGGTGCCGTTTTGCAGCCCCTCCCCGCCGCCGCAACCGGGCGGCGCTCTTCGCCGCCGCTTCCCTGCTGGTCGCCGGCGTCGTGGCGGCCCTGTTCTGGAGTGCGGATTTCACGGGTTCCGGACTGCCTTCGGCCGAGGCCTATGAGAACATCACGCTCGTGACCCGCGAAGGCAGCCGCGAGGTGTACGACGACATCGCCCGTATCAGCCTTACGCCCAAGGGCGAAATCCTGATCGACGGCAAGGAGAACGAAGGGGCGGAGACCGATCGCAGGACGCCCCGGCAGGAGGTGCGCGTGCATACGAGCGAACTGGTGGTCCCCAAGGGCAAGCGCGCACATCTGCAACTCTCCGACGGGACGCGGGTGTGGATCAATTCGGCGTCGGTGCTCCGTTTCCCGTCGGCGTTCGGGGACACGCGCGACGTCTTCGTCGAGGGCGAAGCCTATTTCGAGGTGGCGAAGGATGCGAACCGTCCCTTCATCGTGCACACCGACCATTTTGCGACCCGCGTGCTGGGCACGTCGTTCGACGTGACGACCGCGCCCCGGGCCGACGGTTCGTCGGCCGTGGTGCTGGTCGAAGGCTCCGTGGCCATCGACGTGGCCAACGGCGAATCGGTGACGCTGAATCCTTCGGAACGCTTCTCGATGAAGGACGGCAGCTATTCGGTCTACGAGGTCGATCCCTATAAATACATCAGTTGGAAGGACGGACTGTTGTTCTTCACCTCGAACACGCTGTTCGAAGTCCTGCAAAAGGTGGCTGCGTTCTACAAGATCGAAATAACCTGCTCCGGGGAGATCGGGAGCCGGAAGTGTACCGGCAAGCTGATCCTGTTCGACGACCTGGACGGCACGCTCGACGTGCTCTCCGACATTTTCCGGATCGCCTACGTCCGGGGGCCCGACGGCTCGGTGGCGGTGAGGCCTGCCCCCGACGATTGCGCCGACGCCGTATATCGCTGACAACCAATTCCAGTCTTAAATACTAACCTTAATACTGTTACTTATGAAGAAACTTTTCTTTGTGAGGAGTGGCTCGACATGCCGTATGCTGCGGATTCTTGCGGCGGCGATGCTGTTGCTTCCGGTGAATCTCCAGCCCGTCCGGGCCTCCCGGCAGGACGCCGGGGCCAAATCGTCGCTGACCGTGAAGATGAAGGACGCAACGCTGTCGAGCGTCTTTGCCGAGGTCGAGCGGACCAGCCGCTACGCCTTCATTTACACCGACGACGTGCGGCCGCTGCTCGACCGCCGGGTTTCGGTTTCGGTCAGGTCTGCGACCATCGACGAACTGCTGTCCGCGGTCCTCAAGGGAACGGAGCTGACCGGACGGGTGCGCGAAAGCCAGGTGATCATCTCGAAAGCGCCCGCCCGGAAAAACGCCGCCGTCACCCCCCCCCTCCCGGCTGCGAATTCCGGTAGGGAAATCGTCTTGCAGGGGACGGTGATCTCTTCGGCCGACAACAAGCCCATCGTCGGTGTTTCGGTCTATGTCGAGGGGACGACCGTCGGCGCCACCTCGGACATCAACGGCAACTACACCCTCAAGGTGCCGGCGGGAACGAAACACGTCACCTTCGCTTTTCTGGGCTACGACACCAAGAAGATCGCCGTCGCCGATGTCGAACTGTTCAAGCTCGTGACGCTGATCGAGGCGTCGAACGTCATGGACGACGTGGTGGTCGTGGCCTTCGGCACGCAGAAGAAGGAGAGTTTGGTGGGAGCCGTGCAGGTCGTGCGTCCCAGTACGCTCAAGGTGACGTCGAGCAACCTCTCGACCTCGTTCGCGGGCAAGATCGCCGGCGTCATCTCGACCCAGTCGTCGGGCGAACCCGGCGCCGACGGTGCGAATTTCTGGATTCGCGGCATCTCGACCTTCGGGGCCAACAAATCGCCGCTGCTGATTCTCGACGGCGTGGAGATCGTCTCGGAGATGCTCAACAACATTCCGCCCGAGGCGATCGAGTCGTTTTCGATCCTGCGCGACGCCACGGCCACGGCGCTCTACGGTTCGCGCGGCGCCAACGGCGTAATGATCATTACCACCAAAAACGGCCGCCAGTCGGAGAAGATGGCGATCAACGTTCGTCTCGAGTCGGGCATTTCGATGCCGACGCGCGTGCAGGACATCGCCGACGGCGTGACTTACATGGAGAACTACAACGAGGCGCTGCGCACCCGCACCCCGGCGGGCGAAACTTATGTGCAGCACTTTTCGGACGAGAAGATCACGGGTACCCGCAACCGGCTCAATCCCTACGTCTATCCCGACAATGACTGGTATTCGATGCTTTTCAAGGATTTTACGGTCAACGAGAACATGAATCTCAATGTGCGGGGCGGCGGCAAGGTGGTCGACTATTTCCTCAATGCTTCGATCTTCAACGAAAACGGTATCCTGAAGAAGCCCGCGGAGTCGAAATTCAACACCAACATCAATTCGCAGAAATACCTTTTCCAGGCCAACGTCGGCGCGCAGCTCACCCGAACGACCCGCGTGAGTCTGAAGATGAACACGCAGCTGCTTTTCTGGCACCGTCCCGTCGAAGAGGTGAAAGACCTGTTCTACTATACGATGCGCGCCAATCCGGTCGCTTTTCCGGCCATCTATCCCAAAGGCTCCGTGGAGGATCTCGACGACCCGATTTTCGGAAATGCCCCTTCGTGGGACGGTGGTTCTACGGACATCAATCCTTATGCCCTGTTGAGCCGCGGATACGGACAGCGCCATACGCAGTACATCACCACGACCTTCTCGGTGGACCAGGACCTCGATTTCGTCACCAAGGGACTGAAAGTCCGGGGCATGGTCTCGTTCTACAACAAGACCTATGCGGCGACTTACCGTTCTTTTTCTCCCTATTATTACGAAATGACCGACTATACCGACAACGGCGACGGGACTTTCGACTACAACCTGCAAAGCATCGGCACGCCCGGATCGTCCTATCTGGGAACCTCCACGGGGCGGAACGGTTACCGTGAGATCTCGTTGCAGGGGCAGATCGAATATTCGCGCACGTTCGGCAAACACGACGTCAACGCCCTGTTCGTCTACCACCAGAAGGAGAAGGTCGACAATCAGCCCGCCAATGATGAGTACAAGGTGCTCCCTTACCGCGAGCAGGGTCTCGCCGGACGTTTTACCTATGGGTACGACAGTCGCTACCTGATGGAGTTCAACTTCGGCTACAACGGCTCGGAGAACTTCATATCGGGTCGTCGTTTCGGGTTTTTTCCCTCGATCGCCGGAGCGTGGGTCGTGTCGGGCGAACCGTTCTGGGAAGGTATCCGCAGCAAGGTGAACCTGCTGAAAATCCGTGCTTCGTACGGTCTTTCGGGCAACGACTATCTGGCCGACAGCAGCAACAACATCGTCCGTTTCCCCTATCTCACGACGGTCAACATGAACAAGGCGCTCTACGTGTGGTTTTCGCCCAACTTCGTCAAGCAGACCGGACACGAGATCAAGACCGTGGGCAATCCCCTGGCCACGTGGGAGGAGAGCACCAAACTTAACGTAGGACTTGAACTGGGACTGTTCGACGCCCTGACGCTGAACGTCGACGTTTACAAGGAAAATCGTACCGGCATCTTCATGCAGCGGCGTTCGCTGCCCTCGACGATGGGCCTTTCGGGCGTCACGCCCTACGGCAATCTGGGTGAGGTGGAGAACCGCGGCGTCGATGTTTCGCTCGAATACAACAAGGCGTTCAACAAGGACCTGCTGGTCTCCGTGCGCGGAACGTTCACCTATGCGCACAACGAGGTGAAGGCCCGCGACGAGGCGAAATACCTGCCCAACAAATACAACTCCGTGCTGGGCAAACCCGTCAATTCGGTTTACGGACTGGTCGCCGACGGCCTTTTCGCCTCGCAGGAGGAGATCGACAACTCGCCCCGGCAGACCTTCATGCCCGATTATCTGCCTGGCGACATCAAATACCGCGACCTGAACGGCGACGGCGTGATCGACGCCAACGACCGCACGTCGCTGGGTTATCCCACCGTGCCCGAGATCTTGTACGGCTTCGGCGCCTCGGTCAACTACAAACGCTGGGACTTCTCGTTCTTCTTCCAGGGCACGGCGCGCGTCTCGCTGCGCATGTACGACATGCACCCGTTCCGCGACAATCAGTATTCGGGCTTCAACATGACGCAGTACGTTGCCGACGACCACTGGTCGGAAGCCGATCCCAATCCCAATGCCGCCTATCCGCGCCTGGATTACCGCTACAACGCCAACAACACGCAGACCTCGTCGTTCTGGATCAAGAACGGCAGCTACCTGCGCCTGAAGAGCGTCGAACTGGGTTTCACGTACAAAAGCCTGCGCGCCTATCTGGCCGGCACGAATCTGTTCATCATTTCGCCCTTCAAATACTGGGACCCCGAAATGGGAAGCGGCAACGGCTTGAAATACCCGTTGCAGCGCGTGGTGAAACTCGGCCTTCAGTATAACTTCTAAAATTCGAGCGACATGAAAAAAATCATATCCATTTTGCTGTTTGCGTGCGCCGGAGCGCTTGCCGCGTGCGATTTCCTCGACGTGGTTCCCGAGGGGCAGGCGACGCAGGAAGACATCTTCAAAACCTCCAAGGAGGCCCGCAAGTACCTCAATACGCTCTACACCTACGCCCCCAACATCGCGGCCTACCGCTACATGCCCGACTTCTGCGCCGGCGACGACATTATCACCGCCACCAACGGCCAGACCCGTTATTTCCCCTACAAGAGCATGCTCTACAACGAGGAGAACGCCAGCCAGACCTACTACGGTCTGTGGGACGCGACGACCTCTTCCCCCTCCGGGCGCACGAACTACGACATGTACAAGGGCATCCGCTACTGTTACATCATGATCGACAATATCGACGCAGTCCCGGGCATCTCGCCGTCCGTGGCCGACGAGTTCAAGGGCGAAGCCTATTTTCTGATCGCCTATTACCACTGGGTGCTGCTGACTCACTACGGCCCGGTCATCCTCGTCAGGGGGCAGCTGGACATGGGGCTTCCCGAGGAGCAGGTCTATGTGGCCCGCAGTCCGTTCGACGAATGCGTGACGTTCATCGCCGAGACCTACGACCGCGCGGCCGATTTGCTGCACGGGTATCCGACGCGTCCCGATGCCGACCTGGGGCGCGCCACCTCGGTGGCGGCCAAGGCGATGAAGGCCCGGCTGCTGCTCTATGCCGCCAGTCCGCTCTGCAACGGCAACACGGAGTTCTACGCGCGTTTCCGCAACAACGACGGCACGCCGCTGATGAGCCAGACCTACAATCCCGAAAAGTGGAAGTGGGCGCTCGACGCCTGCCAGGAAGCGATCACGCTGGCCGAGGACAACGGGCACAGGCTCTACGAAAGCCCGAACGCGACTGCGGCTGCAACCGCTGCCGAGCGCGGCGAGATCAACTACCACGACTGCTTCGTCGAACCGCTCTGGAACACGACCGAGTACCTTTGGGCAATGGGCGACCAGACCGGCATCGAGCAGTTGCAGCGTTACGGAGGCGCGCGCCTGAAGCTGCCGTACAGTACCGACGGCTTCTGCATCAACATCGTTCCGACGTTCGAGTGCGTGGAGATGTACTACACGCACAACGGCCTGCCGTGGGACCGAGACCCCGAGACCATGCATATCGACCCCTATGTCTATAATGCCGAAAAGGAGACTGCCAACCTCCATGTCTACAAGGAGCCGCGCTTCTACGCGTCGGTGGGCTACGACCGCGGCAAGTACGCCATCAACGGCGAGGAGTTCATTCTCAAATGCCGCGCCGGCGAGATGCAGGGCAGCGTGCTCGACGCCTCGAAGGAGTACCAGAGCTGTACGGGCTACATTCTCAAGAAGTGGATTCACCGCCAGTCGGCCTTCAACTACGACACCAAGTCGTGGACCTACCGCAAGTACGCCTATCCTTACATCCGCCTTGCGGAACTCTACCTGAGCTATGCCGAGGCCGATTTCGAATACAACGGGTCGTTGAGCGACGCGAGCCTCAATTACCTGAATCTGGTCCGCCGCCGCTCGGGGCTGCCCGATTTCAAGGATTCGTGGGCCTTGGCCGGGGGCATTCCCACCGGCGACGAACTGCGCAAGGTGCTGCACCGGGAGCGTTCGATCGAACTGCTGATGGAGGGCATGCGCTACCACGACCTGCGCCGTTGGAAAGAGGCGGGCGAAGCGATGTCCCGGCGTCCCAAGGCGTGGAATCTCGACGGCAGGACGGCGGCCGATTTCTACCGGGTCTCCACGATGAAGGAGAGCGGCGTCCGCACGTTCGAATCCCCCAAGACCTACTGGATGGCCATTCCGTTGAGCGAAATCAATATCAACTACAACCTCGTGCAGAATCCCGGTTACTAACCTTAATAATCCGATTGCGATGAAGAATCTTGCGATATGCCTCCTGCTTCTGCTGGGAGCCGTAGGGTGCGGCGACGATTACGTCGTCTACGAGACGGTGGACACTATGGTCTGCATCCCGAAGAACGATTTCCAGGTCCTCGAATACGATGCCGCTTCGGGCCAGGCGTGCGTTTACGATCTCTATCTTTACAAGGGCGGTTACAATGACGACGGAATCACCGTGAAACTGGTGGTCGACCCCTCCGTGCTCGATGTCTATAACGTGGAAAACAGACTCGAACTGAAGGTGATGCCCGACAGGTATTTCGCCTTCGACCCCGAAGTGCGCTTGTCGGGGGACAGGGTCATGGACCGCGCCGAAATCCGCTTCGATGCCGCTTCGATGCTTGCCGACGGCATTGATTCCTCCTATGTGCTGCCGCTTTCCGTCAGGGCCGATGATCAGGGCAAGGTGCGTCCCGAAAAGAACAGCGTAATCATCCGGGTCGTGATGAAATAACCGTGATGCGGAGGAGGTCCGGCCTCCTCCGCATCCTCAATGCAAAAAAATATGTCAAAATTCTACATGCGGCTTCTGTCGGTGTGCCTCGCCGCCCTTGTCCTGGCGGCCTGCTCCTCCTCGGAGGGCGGCGGTGACGACGGCCCGACCGCCGGACAGATTCCCGATAAGGCCGGAATGACGGTGAAGGGAATCGTGAAGGACAGCGCCGGCAATGGCATTGCCGGGGTGGTGGTGAGCGACGGCCTGGAGGTGACGGCGACCGACGAACGGGGGATTTACTATCTGGCCTCCGACCTCGCGCGGCGCAATTTCGTCTTTGTCTCCGTGCCTGCCGACTGCGAGATTCCCGCCACGCAGGGCTGTCCGCGGTTCTACCGCAAAATCGACCGCAAACAGGCCGTCAACCGGGCCGATTTTACGCTGACACGACGCAAGACTCCGTCCGACCACCATTCGCTGATCGTTATGGCCGACATTCAGCTGGCTGCCGATAACACGTCGGTGGATTCCTATCTCGGTCATGTCGTTCCCGATGTGCTGAAAACCGTGCAGGGGCTTCCGACGGAGGTTTATGGAGTCAGCCTGGGCGACCTGGTCTGGAACGATATGTCGCTTTTCCCGAAGTACCGTCAGGGGCTGGAGACGCTTGGCTTCACGACCTTCAGCCTGCCGGGCAACCACGATCACGATCCGGCCGAGTTGACCGATTCGCTCGCCTTGCAGAGCTACGAACGCTATTTCGGTCCGGCGAACTACTCGGTGAACATCGGGAAAATCCATTATCTGTTCCTCGACAACATCCTTTTCGACCATGCGCCGACCGCCGGGGAGGAGTATACGATCGGTCTTACGGACGAAATTTGCCGTTGGATCGAAGCCGATTTGCGCTACGTTCCGGCGGGCAGCACGCTCGTCGTCTCGTCCCATTGCCCGATTCTCTATCACACGAAGAACACCGCAGCGCGCAACCACCGCAATTTCCAGCGTTTCCTCGATGCGATAAGCCCCTATAAGGTCCATGCCTTCGGGGGGCACAAGCACTACCATGACATTTACCGTTACGACGACGGACGCAAGGTCATGCACTGCATCGCCCGCACGCCGGGCGACCTGTTCATCAACGGCGACGTCAACTGCGACGGCACGCCGCGCGGCTGTGCCGTGGTCGAGGTCGATGGCGAACGGCTCTCGTGGTATTACAAGCCGGCGGGCGGGAAGCGCGATATGCAGATGCGCCTCTATGCACCCGGACGCACCAATTCGGCCTGTGTCTATGCCAATGTCTGGGGTTATGACACGGCCTGGAGCGCCGTGGAGTGGATTCCCGCTTCGGGCGGGCAGGCGGTGGCGATGGAGCGGACGCAGCGCACCGATCCCTATTACGAGGAGGTGCTGGCGACGGGTGTGCGCGGAGGGACGCCGACCAATACGTGGCATATGTTCCGGGTCGATCCGGGCAGCGAGCGGGGCGGCATGGTGCGGGTCACCGACAGTTTCGGGCATACCTACGAATCGTCCGTGTCCTGGTAAATACGACATTCGAACAAAACCTTAAATACAACTTCAACGATGAAGAGACTTTTTCTTTTTCTGACCGTCGCGGCAGCCGTTTGCTGTGCGGCGTGCAGCGACGATCCCGAGGTCGCCGAATCCAACCTTTCACTGCTCGAGGATAACGTGACGTTCGATATGTTCGGAGGGCGCAGCGTCCTTGAAATCACGGCCGATTCGCCGTGGACGGTCTCCTGCAACGACGATTGGTGCCGCACCAACGTCGCTGAAGGTTCGCACACGAAGAAGATCGTTCTGACGGTCGACCAGAGTTTCCTGCCCGAGGAGCGCACGACCGCGGTGCGTTTTTACGCCGCGGGCGAAGAGAAGCACACCGTGACCGTGACGCAGGAGAAGTTCGAGCCGATCCTCGTGCTGGCGGAGAACGGCGCCGATATAACCGTCTACGGCGCCGGGAGCGAACCGGCCCTGAACCTGCGTGCATCCGTGGCATGGAAAATCGAGGGTGCGACCGACTGGTGCGCCGTGTCGCAGTCCGAAGGGACGAAAAGTTCGGTCGTGAAACTGTTGCTGACCGACGACGGCGAGGGCGTGCGTCCGCGCAGCGCGACGCTGACCGTCTCCTCCGAGATGGAGGGCGTCGAACCGCAGCAGGTGACCGTCGTGCAGCGGTCGACCGGGGCGAATACGGTCGTGGTCCGGGCGGGTGAAACCCGTGCGTTTCCGGCGCGGCGCACCGACGGCGCGTATGTGAAGGGCGTTGCGGCGGACTGGGTCTGGACCACCGACGCAGAGTTGCTTTCGGGGCTTGACTACGACGCTTCCCGGAATGAAATCATCTGCACTGCGGCCAAGTCGAAGCAGGGCAGCGGGCTGGTCGCGCTGTTCGACGCCGAAGGCGCGGTTGTCTGGTCGTGGCTGGTCTGGGTCGTGGACAAGATGCCTTCGGACGTGACCGTCGGCGGTATCTCCTGGCAGGACCGTAATGTCGGGGCCGAATACCATTCGGCCGACCCGAAGGCCTGTGTGCAGGATTTCCGCTCCTACGGACTGTTCTATCAGTGGGGCCGCAAGGAGCCGTTCATCGGCGCGAAGATCCTCTCGAAGAACAAATATTACGAGGGGCATGCGGAGTATCCCGATGCTTTCGGCGCGATGACGCGCGAGGTGGTTTTCAACGCCTCCCGCACCGCCGGCTGGCAGATCAGCGGCGAGGAGATGACCGCCGCAACGGCAAACGGCAATCCGACGACGTTCTATACCCGGTCGTCCGCAGCGATGTCCGAAGGCTGGACCGAGGGCGGCAAGGGGCTGAACGATCCCTGCCCGGTGGGATACCGGGTGCCGACGGCGGCCGAATGGCAGTCGCTGCTTGCCTACGTGGACGGCAACGCCGCCAAGAACCAGGACTCGGGCGACACGTACAGCCGCTGGTATGCGCTCAATTCGGGCGGAACCCTCATCGGCCCGTCGACGATGTTCCGCAAGGGCGATAACGGCCGCATCCACTATCCGGGGCGTTCGGCAGCCTATTGTTCGTCGACGCTCGCCGGCGGCAAGCCGCTCCCGATGTACGACTGGAAGGCGGGCGACGCCACGGGCGAGGGGACCTATTACGAACGGAAGATGACCACAGCCTACGGCATGCGCTGCGTGAAGGAGTGACGCCGCTGCGATCGCGGGGGCTTCGGGCGGGAGTGAGTTTATTCCGTCCGAAGCCCTTTTTTTGCGGTATTTTCATTACCTTCGCATGTCTTTTCAAACTTTTACCGATGAAAAATAGCATCTTTACCGTATTGGCGGCCCTCGTGCTGTATCCCGCCGGGGCGCAGCCCGTCACCCCGCAGGACCGGCGGCGCGCCGCGGAACTGGTCGAACGCATGACGCTCGACGAAAAGATCGGCCAGCTGGTCCAGCAGCGCGGAGGCGGCGCCGTCACGGGACCCGACAAGACGGAACTTTCCGTCGAACGGCTGGTCCGCGAAGGGCGCTGCGGCAGCGTATTCAACATCAAGTCCTTCGAGGAGACCGAGCGGTTGCAGCGGATCGCCGTCGAGGAGAGCCGGCTGGGCATCCCGCTGCTGATCGGCGCCGACGTGATCCACGGTTTCCGGACGATCTTCCCGATCAACCTCGCCGTCGCCGCCTCGTGGGACCCTGCCGCCGCGGAGTCGCTGGCCCGCGTTTCGGCCCGCGAAGCCTCGGCCATGGGCATCCATTGGACCTTTTCGCCGATGTGCGACGTTTCGCGCGACCCCCGGTGGGGCCGTGTCTCCGAGGGCGCGGGCGAAGACCCCTATCTGGGCGCGCGTGTCGCCGAAGCGATGGTGCGGGGCTATCAGGGCGACTTGTCCGACCCTTCGTCGGTCCTTGCCTGCGTGAAGCATTTCGCCGCCTACGGCGCTCCGCAGGCCGGGCGCGAATACCATGCGGTCGATATGTCCGAGCGGGTTTTCCGCGACAGCTACCTGCCGCCTTACCGGGCGGCGCTCGATGCCGGGGCCGCGACGGTGATGACCTCGTTCAACGACCTCGACGGCGTTCCGGCCACGGCTAACCGCTGGCTGATGCGCGACCTGCTGCGCGACGAACTGGGCTTCGGCGGATTCGTGGTGACCGACTACGGCACGATCGGCGAACTGAAAGCTCACGGCGTGGCGGGCGACGATGCGCAGGCTGCCGAACTGGCCCTGCGCGCCGGGGTCAACATGGACATGATGAGCGCCGCCTACCTGTTCCATGCCGCCGAACTGGTGCGGGAGGGGCGTATCCCGGAGTCGCTGATCGACAGCCTTTGCCGCGAGGTGCTGGCCGTGAAGTTCCGCCTGGGGCTGTTCGACGATCCTTTCCGCTACCAGGCGAAGGAGCGCGAGAAGTGCTATTACGCCCCGGAACATCTCGATGCCGCGCGCCGCGTGGCCCGCAGTTCGATGGTGCTGCTGGAGAACCGCGGCGGCGTGCTGCCCCTGAAAAAGGGGAGCCGGATCGCGCTGGTGGGACCTTTCGCCGATTCCCGGTGGGACCTGATCGGCTCGTGGGTTCATTTCGCCGAGGCCGGTCGGACCTCGACCTTTCTCGACGGACTGCGGGCGCGTTTCGGAGCCGACCGTGTGACCTATGCCCGCGGATGCGACCCGCACAAGGCCTTCGAAGACGGTATTTCGGAGGCGGTGGCCGCAGCCGCGAAGTCGGACGTGGTGCTGGTCGCGCTCGGATTGAAGGCGGGGGAGAGCGGCGAGGCGGCAAGCCTTGCGTCGCTTGCGCTGCCCGACGCGCAGCGTGACCTGCTGGAGAGCTTGAAGCAAACCGGGAAACCGATTGTCGTCCTGCTGGTTACGGGGCGTCCTATGGAGCTGACCCGCGAAGCGGAACTTGCCGACGCCCTGCTGCTGACCTGGTATCCGGGCACGATGGCGGGCGAGGCGCTGGCCGATGTCGTGTCGGGCGACTACAACCCTTCGGGGCGTTTGCCGATGACCTTTCCCCGCACGGTGGGGCAGATTCCGATCCATTACGACATGAAGAGCACGGGACGTCCGGCCGACGAGTCGGGCAAGCCCAACAAATACACTTCGCGCTATCTCGACGTACCCAATTCGCCGCAGTATTGTTTCGGCTACGGGTTGAGCTACACGACGTTCGGTTATTCGGACCTGCGGGTGCTGACGCCCGAAACCGCCGTCGGCGGCGAGGTTCGCGTGTCGGTCCGCGTGACCAACACGGGCGGCCGCGACGGCGAGGAGGTCGTGCAGCTCTACGTGCGCGATCTGCTGTCCGGTGTGACGCGTCCGGTTCGTGAACTGAAAGGTTTCCGGAAGGTCATGCTTCGCGCCGGGGAGAGCCGCGAGGTGACCTTCACGCTGACGCCCGACGACCTTTCGTTCTGGCGTCTCGACAAAAAGTGGGGCCAGGAGCCGGGCGACTACCATGTCTGGGTAGGGCACGACTCCGACTGCACGCTCGGCGGCAGTTTCCGGATCACCGAATGATTCGTCTCTCCGGCACGGCGGCCGACGCCGCGGGTGCGGGACAGCTGCAAGGGAGCAGCGGCTTCGGCCGCCGCTCCCTTTTCCGTGCCCGGTGGGACGGTCCGGATGTCCCGGAAAAACCCGTTCGGAGATGTTTCGGACAAAAGGTTCCGGGGAATGGCTGGGCTTTCGCAAATTTTTTCTACCTTTGGAGGTCAAAACAGTACGCAATGATGGATTTGAAGACGATACGTGCCGAACTGCGCAAGCTGACCGCGATTGTCGACGGCTGGGAGCCTTCCGGGGAGATTCCGGCCCTCGAACGCGACCTGGCGCTGGAAAAACTGCGGACGCTCTACGATGCGGTGCGCTTTACGGAGGTGGAATCCCTTCCGGAATCCCCGGTTGCGGAGACGGAGCCTGCGGCGGCTCCGGTGCCCATCGACCTCGGGGCGGTGCTTTCGCTCGACCCGACGGACGAAGCCGTGTTCGAACCCGGTCCCGATGCCGTTTCAGGACCCGCGTTCGATGCGGAGGCGGAACCCGCAGAGCCGTTTTCCGAACCCGATACGACGGTCGCGGCCGATTCTGCCGGGGCGTTTGCCGGGGGGAATCCCGATACGGAGACGCCCGGAATGGCGGAGCCTGCGGCGTCGGATTCCGAGCCGGAACTTGAGGGGGAATCCGGATTTGAGCCTGATCCCGAAGCGGCGTCCGAAGCCGCATTCGTCGCCGGAGAATCCGAACCGGCCGCCGAATCCGGACCGGTCGCTGCGCCTGAATCCGAGGCTGTGCCCGAACCGTCTGCGAAGCCGGTCGCTGCGCCCGGACCTGCCGCTGCGGCTGAACCGGTCGTCGTTCCGGAACCTGCTCCTGCGCCAGCTCCGGAACCCGCTCCTGCGGAGAAACCCCAATATATCGCGCCCACGCTGTTCGGGCTGGAGGAGGAGACCGTCCGCCACCGTCACAAACAGCGCGTCATCATGTCGCTCTACGATACGCCTGCGCCCGCCGAAAAGCCCGCAAGGCCCGAAACGGCGGAAAGACCGGCGGAGCGTCCCGAACCCGCTGCCCGTCCCGAACCTGCTGTGACGCTCGAACCCGCTGCCCGTCCCGAACCCGCTGTGACGCCCGGACCGACTGTCCGTCCCGGGTTTGCCGCGACTCCCGAACCGGCGGCTGCGCCTGCGTCCGCAGGTCCCGGGCCGCAGTCCGGAATGTCCGTGCCGCAGTCCGCGGCGGAACCCGTCACCGTTTCGGAAGCGCCTGCCGCCGCCGAGCCGGAGGAGGCCGAATCCGGAGCGAAGGAGGTTGCGGTCCCTGTCGGGGCCGTGCTGGGCGAGGTGATCAACCACGACGTGCAGACGCTGGCCGACACGATCGCTCCGCGGCGCGACATGGCTTCGGAACTGCGCCGCGGCGAACCGGTCGCCGACCTTCGCAACGCCATCGGCATCAACGACAAGTTCCTGCTGATCCGCGATCTGTTCGGCGGCGACGGCGAAGCCTATGAAGAGGCGATCGCGACGCTCAACGCCTTCGACGATTTCGACGAGTGCATGATCCACATTGCCGAGAACTACGCCTGGAATCCCAATTCGGACGGCGCGAAGTTTATGATGGAACTGCTCGAACGCAAATTCGCCTGACACGATGGCCAAACTCTATATCGTACCTACGCCGATCGGGAATCTGGACGACATCACGCTGCGCGCGGTGAACGTCCTGCGCGAGGTGGATTTCATCCTCGCCGAGGACACGCGCACGACGTCGTTCCTGCTGAAGCACCTCGGCATCGAGCAGAAACTCCGTTCGCACCACAAGTTCAACGAGCACGCCACGGTCGAAATGGTTGCCGGGGCGATCGTCGCAGGACGCAATGCCGCCCTGGTGTCGGACGCCGGGACGCCCGGCATTTCGGACCCCGGGTTCCTGTTGGTGCGCACGTGCGTCGAGGCGGGGATCGAGGTCGAGACGCTGCCCGGCGCCACGGCGCTGATTCCGGCGCTGGTGCAGAGCGGGTTTCCGTGCGACCGTTTCTGCTTCGAGGGCTTCCTGCCCCAGAAGAAGGGGCGGATGAAGCAGTTGCAGGCGCTTGCCGGCGAGGAGCGCACGATGATTTTCTACGAATCGCCCTACCGCGTGGTCCGGTGTCTCGAGCAGTTGGCCGAGGTTTTCGGCGAAGACCGCCGGGTTTCGGTGTCGCGCGAGATCACCAAGAAGTTCGAGCAGACCGTGCGCGGAACCGTCGCCGAGGTGCTCGGGCATTTCCGCACGACCGAACCCAAGGGCGAGTTCGTGATCGTCGTGGCCGGAAAGCCCAAAGTCCGCCGCGTCCGGGAGGACGGGGAGGAGTAACTCAAATCGAAACGCATTGATGGAAGAGAACCGTACAGACGATACACAAAAGGTAAAACGTTCGTTTTCGGCGTGGCTCGGGGAGCTGCGCGAATTTATGAAGGGCCGTTTCAGCCTCGACGAGGACAAGGCGCAGCGCGACGAGGTCGTGGCCTCCGTCTCGAAGGGCGTGGAGTTCCGCGGCGTCAACCTCTGGGTGCTGATCTTCGCCACGATGATCGCCTCGCTGGGCCTGAACGTCAATTCGGCCGCGGTGATCATCGGCGCGATGCTCATTTCGCCGATCATGGGCCCGATCATGGGTGTCGGCCTCGCGCTGGGCATCAACGATTTCGAACTGCTCAAGAAGTCGCTGCGCAACCTGGCGCTGATGTTCATCGTCGCCATCATCACCTCGACGGTCTATTTCTTCATCTCGCCGCTCTCGTCGAACAGCAGCGAGCTGCTGGCGCGCACCGTGCCTACGACCTACGACGTGCTGATCGCCCTGTTCGGCGGCCTGGCGGGCATCGTGGCGCAGACGCGGCAGGACCGCACGTCGACCGTAATTCCCGGCGTGGCCATCGCCACGGCCCTCATCCCGCCCCTCTGTACGGCGGGCTTCGGACTGGCCACGGGGCAGTTCCGCTTTTTCATCGGCGCCTTCTACCTCTTCTTCATCAATTCGGTGTTCATCGCGCTGGCGACCTACGCCATGGTGCGTTTTCTGCAATACGAGAAGAAGGTCTTCATCGACAAGGTCCGCGAGCGCACGGTCAAGCGGCTGATGATGGTCATCACGCTGGTGACCTTCATCCCGAGCGTCGTCATCGGGTTCCACATGGTCCGCGTCTCGTTGTTCGAGGCCGTGGCCGACAAATACGTGTCGCAGGTCTTCAACTTTCCGCATACCCGCGTGATCGAGTGCAACAAACACTACGCGCAGGGCAAGAACCCCTCGCAGATCGAGCTGCTGCTCGTGGGCGAGCCGCTGGGCGAGGAGGTGATCGAGAATGCCCGTACGCAGATGCGCAATTTCGGGCTGGAGGAGGCCGAACTGGTCGTCCGGCAGGCCAATACGGAGGACAAGGTCGACGTGGTTTCGCTCCAGAAGAGCTATCAGGAGCTGCTGGAGGAGAAGAACCGCCGGATCGGCGAGATGTCCTCGCAGCTGAAACGCTACCGGGTGACCAACGTCGAGGTGAACGACATCTCGCGCGAAGTGGGGGCCATGATGGACAACATCGGGGACATTTCGCTGACCAAGGGCATCACCTTCGACGTCGAGGGCACGCCCGGCGATACGACGCTCGTGTGCGTGGTGACGCCCCGGGATTCCGCGCTTCCGGTCGACCGTGAAACGCTGATCCGCTGGTTGAGAATCCGCACCAAGGTCGAGAACGTCAAACTTTTCGTGGAACCCTAATCCGGGCGGCAGGCATGAAACGAACCGATCTGACCATTTTGCAGCGCTTCTGGCTGGAGACCCTTTGGCTGGGCGCACGCGTGTTCGCCGTGATGCCTTACTGGTTCAAGTACTACGTCGTCGAAAACCTGCTTTTCGTCCTGCTCTACTACTGCCTGCGCTACCGCATGAAGGTCGTCAAGACCAACCTGCGGAACTCGTTCCCCGAGAAGAGCGAACGCGAACTGGCCGTCATCCGGCGGCGGTTCTACCGCACGCTGTCCGAAATCTTCGTCGACACGATCAACATGGCCTACATGAACGAGGAGAAGGGGCGGACGGTGCTCACGGTCAAAGACGTGGAGAAACACGTGGAAGCGGTGCACGGCCGCGACTGGATCGCCATGACGGCCCATTTCGGCTGCTGGGAGTACTGCTCCTACTGGGGGCTTTACGAGCGGTCGCAGATGCTGGTCGCCGTCTACCATCCGCTGCGCAGCAAGGTGATGGAGGAACTCTACCGGCGGCTGCGCAATTACGAAAATTCGATGACCGTCTCGATGAAGGAGAGCCTGCGTTTCTACCTGCGCAACCGGACCGGAGGCATCGCCGGCAAGAACCTCGTGATGGGGCTTATCGCCGACCAGAATCCCCCGCGGCGGCCCGACAGCCGTTGGTTCCGCTTCCTCAATCAGGATACGATCTTCTTCGACGGCGGCGAGAAACTGGCCCTGCGCTGCAACCTCCCGGTCTACTTCGTGAAGATGAACCGCCTGCGGCGGGGACGCTACGAAATGTCCTTCGAACTGATTTATGACGGCAAAGAGGAGGTCGCCGAATACGAAATCACGCAGCGTTACGTTCGTAAGTTGGAGCGGATGATCTGCGAGTGTCCCGAACTGTGGATGTGGTCGCATCGCCGCTGGAAGCACAAACGAACTCATGCCGGTCGCTAAAATCATCATACTCAACTGGAACGGCGCGGACCACCTGCGTCGTTTCCTGCCGTCGGTCGTGGCCGCGGCTCCCGCCGGCGTCGAGGTCATCGTCGCCGACAACGGTTCGACGGACGACTCTCTCGCGGCGCTCGCCGCCGGGTTTCCGTCGGTCACGGTCCTGCGCATGGACCGCAACTACGGCTTTGCCGGAGGCTACAACCGCGCATTGGAGCATATCGAGGCCGACTATTACCTGCTGCTGAACTCCGATGTCGAGACCCCCGAGGGGTGGCTTGCGCCGATTCTCGACTGTCTGGACCGGAATCCCGACGTGGCGGTCGCCGCGCCGAAGCTGATCTCCTGCGCCGACCGCACGGAGTTCGAGTATGCGGGGGCTGCGGGCGGTTTCATCGACTACCTGGGTTATCCCTTCTGCCGGGGGCGCATCCTGCGCCGCGTGGAGAAGGACAGGGGCCAGTACGACGACGAGCGCGACGTGTTCTGGGTGAGCGGCGCGGCTTTCTGCTGCCGGGCCGACGTGTTCCGTGCGCTGGGCGGCTTCGACGGCGATTTCTTCGCCCACATGGAGGAGATCGACCTCTGCTGGCGGATGCAGCTGGCGGGTTACCGGGTGCGGATCGTGCCCCGGAGCAGGGTCTACCACCTGGGCGGCGGCACGCTCCAGACCGATTCTCCGGCCAAGGTCTTCTACAATCACCGGAACAATCTCGCCATGCTTTACAAGTGCGCCTCGCCCGCACAGCGGCTTTGCGTGGCCGTTGCGCGCCCGGCGCTCGACCTGCTCGCCGCGCTGTCCTACCTCATGCAGGGCCGCCGGGACAACTTCCGCGCCGTGTTCCGCGCCTGGCGCGACTTCATCCGCTGGCACGGGGCGCTGGCCCGCAAACGGCGTGAGATCCGCGCGAACCGCAAGGGTTCCGCCGCGGAAAACATCTACCGCGGCTCGGTGGTGCTGCGCTACCTTTTCGGCCGGCGGACCTTCGGCGGCATGATGCGCTGACGCGGAGCCGATGTCGTCGTTTTCGCAACGGGACTTGTGCGATCTTCGGTTTTTTGCGTATCTTTCTGAAAAATACCCTCGCTTATGATACGTGCGGCTCTTCTGCTGTCGGCAGTCGTGTGTTTTTTGCAGCCTTTTCGCGCGTCGGCGACAGGGCAGGCTGCCGAACGGCTTGTCGTCGGGCGCGATACGATGCAGTTGTTCGCACTGCCGCTGGCGACGGCGGATTCCGCCGTGCTCGCCCGGCTCGAAAAACGGCTGGACGAACTCGATGCCTCCGGCTCTACGGCTTGCTGGCGTCGCTGTATCGGTGTCTGGCGGCTGGACGACGAGGGCATCTTGTGGCTTGAGTGCGTGAACACCGAGGACGGCGACGTCGTATTTTCCGGAGCGGAGCTGGTTCCCGAATTTGCAGCGGGATCACGCGCCCGGGCCGGCTGGTTCAGCGGAGAGATCCGCTATGGCACGGGGAATCTGGTGTATTACCAACACGATGGATTTATGCGGAATCTCGAACGCGAATGGGTGGCTGCGGTGTCCGAGGGGCGCGTGAGGGAGACGAAAGCCTACCGGAACCGGCTGTATGAAAGAGGTGCGGATGCGACGGACAATGCACAGCGTGTGGCCGCGGCGTTCGACAGCCTTCATGTCGGAAAGTCGCCCGATCTGCTGTCGCTGTATGTGGTCTTTGCAGCCGATTCCACAGGGCGGGTGGTTCGGATCGACCGGGCGCGACTGTTGTCGGAAAAGGGAAGTCCTGTTGTCAGCGATCCGGCTGACCCGCTGTTGCAGGCAGCTCTGCGGGCGTTTCGCTCGGTGTCGCGCTGGGATGCCTGGTGGGTCGGAGAGACCTGGAAGGAACAGGCGTATTTTATTCCGCTGCGCAGGGCCGGGACGGTTTGGAAACCGCGAAGAGGATAACGATGCTTATTGCTCCGGCTTGCAGGGGAGCGTGAACCAGAATGTCGAGCCTTTGCCCGGTCGGGATTCGACGCCGATGCGGCCGCCCATCGTTTCGACGATCGACTTCGAGATCGCCAGTCCGATGCCGATGCCCTGCCTGAACGATCCCGCCTTGACGAAACGTTGGAAAAGCTGTCCCCGGTGTTCTTCGGGGATGCCGGCTCCCGTGTCGGCGACGTAGACGTAGAGTTCCCCGCCGCGGATTTCGAACCCGAAATCGACGGAGCCTTCGGAGGTGAATTTCACGGCGTTGCTCAAAAGGTTGGCGATCACCTGAATCAGCCGTTTGCGGTCCGTGCGGATGTAGCGGACGGGATATTTTCTGTGGAAGGTGATCCGCACCGGGCTGTTCTCCGGCTGCCGCATGCGGAAACCGCCTTGCAGCTCTTCCATGACGGCATTGAGTTCCACGTCGGTATATTCGTAGCCGAGGGTTCCGGCCTCGATCTTCGAGAGATCGAGGATGTCGCAGAGTTGCTGTATCAGTACCTCGCCGTTGGAGCGGATGATGCGCATGTACTCCTGTTTCTCGGTCGGGGCGGGGTCGTCCATGAGCAGTTCCGAGAATCCGATGATGGCGTTCAGCGGCGTGCGCAGTTCGTGGCTCATGTTGGCCAGAAAGAGCGATTTCATGCGGTCGGACTCTTCGGCGCGAACGCGGGCTTTCTCCAGTTCGCGCTGGGTGCGTTTCTGGGCCGAGATGTCGCTCACGGTCAGCACCACCCGGGGCTGTCCTGCGACGGTGAGGAAATTGCCCGCCACGCTTACGTCGCAGTCGACGGTCTCCGTGTGGTCGTCGGAGGTGTAGAGCACCATCGGGGCCTCCAGTCCCGAGAAGCCTTTCTTCGTCCGGAACACCCCGGTGATGGCCGCGCGGACGGGACAGTCGGCGCACAATTCGTGTGTGCCGCAGATGCCGGCGTCCTCGCCGTTCTTGCAGCGCAGCTGGTTGCCCACCTTGGACGGTGCGGCTTTCGGAGCGGTTCCCGTCGTGGAGCGATAGTTGGTTTGCAGAACGTTGAAATCGGGGTCGATCAGCAGCAGGTAGGCGGCTACGTTGCGGAATATGCAGTCGTTGACCCGGTCGCTTGTTCGGATATACCGGCGCTGGTAGCAGATACGGACGGCCAGGAGGACGCAAAACGCCGCCAGCACCCCTGTTCCTATTACGTATAACAACTGCATCCGATTATTCCGTTTTCGTTTCCGATCCCAAAGGTAGGTAAAATCCGGTGAAATAGGAGGGTAAATGATAAAAAAAGACATCCGGAATCGTCCGGATGTCTTTTTTTATCGGTGGGGGATCTTTCTATTTGTTGATCTTGGCCCACGAGTCCTTGAGCGTCACCGTGCGGTTGAACACCAGATGACCGGGGGTCGAGTCGGTGTCGGGGCAGAAGTAGCCCACGCGCTCGAACTGTACGGCCTGGCCTACGGGGATGTCGCGCAGCGACGGCTCGAGGTAGCCTGTGATTTTGACCATTGATTCGGGATTGAGGTTGTCCTCCCAGGTCTGCCCTTCGGCCACGTCGTCGGGGTCCTCCTTCGTGAAGAGCGGGTTGAACAGCCGGATTTCGGCCTCCACGGCATCCGCGGCCGACACCCAGTGGATGACGCCTTTCACGCGGCGGCCGTCGCTCGACGAACCTCCGCCCGACATCGGGTCGTAGGTGCAGCGCAGTTCGGTGATGTTGCCCCCCTCGTCCTTGACGACCTTCTCGCACTTGATGAGGTACGAATAGCGCAGGCGCACCTCGCCGCCCGGCGAGAGGCGGAAGAACTTCTTGGGCGGATTCTCCATGAAGTCGTCGCGCTCGATCCAGATCACCTTCGAGAAGGGAACCTGCCGCGTGCCGGCGGCTTCGTCCTCGGGGTTGTTGATCGCCGTGAACAGCTCGGTTTTGTCGTCCTCGTAGTTCGTGATGACCACCTTCAGCGGATTCAGCACGGCCATGCGGCGCTGGGCGACCCGGTTCAGGTCTTCGCGCACGCAGTATTCCAGCTTCCCGAGGTCGATCACGTTGTCGCGCTTGGCGACGCCCACCATCTCGGCGAAGTTGCGCACCGAGGCGGGCGTGTAGCCCTTGCGGCGCAGGGCGCAGATCGTCGGCATGCGGGGATCGTCCCAGCCCATCACGGCGCCCTCCTGCACGAGCTTCAGCAGCTTGCGCTTCGACATCATCGTATAGGTGAGGTTCAGGCGTGCGAACTCGTACTGGTGCGAGGGGAAAATGTCGAGCGCCTGGATGAACCAGTCGTACAGCGGACGGTGCACGTCGAATTCCAGGGTGCAGATCGAGTGGGTGATCCGCTCGATCGAGTCGCTCTGGCCGTGGGCGTAGTCGTACATCGGGTAGATGCACCATTTGTCGCCCGTGCGGTGATGCTCGGCGTGGATGATGCGGTACATGATCGGGTCGCGGAACAGCATGTTCGGATGGGCCATGTCGATCTTGGCGCGCAGCACCTTGGCTCCGTCGGGGAACTCGCCGTTCTTCATTCTCGTGAACAAATCGAGGTTTTCCTCCACCGAACGGTCGCGCCACGGCGAGGGCGTTCCCGGCACGGACACCGTACCGCGGTTTTCGCGGATCTCGTCCTGCGTCTGGTCGTCGACGTAGGCCAGCCCCTTCTTGATCAGTACGACGGCCCATTCGTAGAGCTGGTCGAAATAGTCCGACGCGTAACGCTCCAGCTCCCACTGGAAGCCGAGCCACTGGATGTCGCGCTTGATCGAGTCGACGTACTCCACGTCCTCCTTGACGGGGTTCGTGTCGTCGAAGCGCAGGTTGCACTTGCCGCCGTATTTCTTCGCCAGTCCGAAGTTGATGCAGATGCTCTTGGCGTGGCCGATATGCAGGTAACCGTTCGGTTCGGGCGGGAAACGGGTCTGTATGCGCGTTTCGCCCCCGGCGATCGACTCTTCGATGATCTCTTCGAGGAAGTTCAGCGACTTCTCCCGTGTTTCGTTTGTTTCGCTTGCCATATTATTTTTTATGATTTTTGCTGTTGTAAACGGTTTTGAGCAGTTTCACCCCCACGACCAGCATTTGCTGGGTTCCCAGGGCCGTGCCGTCGTGGTGGGCGGCGAACTCCGCGCGGACCGAGACCGTGTCGTTGAAGAACGAGCGGCGGTAGGAGAGCGCCGTGCGGCTGTACACCTTCTGGTCGGTGCGGAAGAAACTCTCGGCGGGGTACAACTCGCGGCCGTAGGGGAGCGGTGTGCCGTCTTCGAGTTCATGTCCGTAGAAGAAGGGGTGGATGTTGTCGCCGACATAGAGGCGCTCGTCGAGCGACAGTCCCCAGCGGCTGATCCGGAAGGCGAACTCGCCCATGCAGGGCTTTTCCCACGAGTGGCCGAAACTGCGGTCGCGCTGGGCCGTGAGCAAAGCTCCCAGTTTGATGTCGAAATCGAAGAAGGCGTTGAACCGCACGCCGACGCAGGGGTTGAGCAGTTGCAGGTCGACGACGTTTTCGATCGGCGCGCCCTGCTGTCCCGCATAGTGGAACATCGAGTAGTTGAACCCGTAGTAGAACGTGTCGAGGTAGTGGCGTCCGGCGAGCAGGATGCGGAACTTTTCGCGCGAGAGGGTCGAGTACATGCCCTCCCAGTCGCAGACGAACTCGACGTAGGAGTTCCTTTTTCCGTTGTACTGCGCCAGCACGCCGTTCATGCGGTTGTGGAAGAAGCGTTCCGACTCGGAGAAGAATGCCGTCGAATAGTCGTCGTCGTGCATCATGTCGCGCGTGAAGATACCGGCCGCGGCCGTCACCTTGGGCGTCTGGAACTGGTAGTAGAAGACGGGTTTGATCTCCGAAAGATAGGCCGATTCCTGGGTTCCGAAATTCTTGATCATGTCCGCGGCGATGACCAGCGTGTTTTTCTCGTCCCACCGGATGCCGACACGGGGCGTCAGCCGGGCCGCGAAGTCCGTGCCCGATTCGATGTCCAGTCCCGGCACGGCGAACTCGTTGCTGCCGAATTCCTTGTTGTCGAAATACATTTTGAAATCGGTTCCCAGCAGAATCTCCTGTGCGTGTCCTGCGGCGACGCATCCGGAAAGGGCGAGCAAGAGTAAAAGTTTTTTCATAGGTGTCAACGGAATATAGCTGACAAAAGTAAGGAAAAGATTTTAATTTTATTTACTTTTGCCCCCGAAATCAATCGTTCCGAACCCATTATGCGCAAAATCACCAACGAAGAACTCGGCAGGCCTTCGGCCGAGGAGTTCGCCGCGATGGAAAAGATGCCTGTCACGGTGGTGCTGGACAACGTTCGTTCGGCCCAGAACGTCGGGGCCTTTTTCCGCACGGGCGACGCTTTCGCCGTGGAGCGGATCGTCCTGTGCGGCATCACCGCCACTCCGCCCAGCCGTGACATTCACAAAACGGCTCTGGGGGCCGAGATGACCGTGCCCTGGAGTTATTGCGCTTCGACCGTCGGGTGCATTGCGCAGCTGCGTGCCGAAGGATATGCGGTCTACGCCGTGGAGCAGGTCGAGGGGGCCGTGATGCTCGATGAGTTTCGCGCCGTGCCGGGGGTGAAGTATGCGCTCGTCTTCGGCAACGAGGTCGACGGCGTGGGGCAGGAGGCCGTCGACAGGTGCGACGGGGCCGTCGAAATCCCGCAGGCCGGGACCAAGCATTCGGTCAACGTCTCGGTGTCGGGCGGCGTCGTTTTATGGAGTTTCTTTTGCCAAATCCGTCCGAAGCGTTAACTTTGCCGCGTTGTAAAACTTAAAATCTGAAAAAATGTCAGTAGAAAGCACCGTCCGCGCGGTAACGACTTACCGCCTGACGGAGATGAAACAGCGGGGCGAGAAGATCGCCATGCTCACCTCTTACGACTATTCGATGGCGAAGATCGTCGATGCCGCGGGTATCGACGTGATTCTCGTGGGCGACTCGGCCGCCAACGTGATGGCCGGTTACGAGACCACGGTTCCCATCACCCTCGATATGATGATCTACCACGCCCGTTCGGTCGTGCGTGCCGTGGAGCGGGCGCTGGTCGTCGTCGACCTGCCGTTCGGAACCTATCAGGGCAACTCGAAGGTGGCGCTCGATTCGGCCATCCGCATTATGAAGGAGACCGAGGCCGACGCCGTGAAGATGGAGGGCGGCGAGGAGATCCTCGAATCGGTCCAGCGCATTCTCTCGGCCGGCATTCCCGTCATGGGACACCTCGGCCTGACGCCCCAGTCGATCCACAAGTTCGGAACCTACGCCGTCCGCGCCAAGGAGGAGGCCGAGGCCGAAAAACTGCTGCGCGACGCGCACCTGCTGAGCGAGGCGGGCTGTTTCGGCATCGTGCTCGAAAAGATTCCCGCGGCGCTGGCCGCGCGCGTGACCGCCGAGATTCCGACCCCGACGATCGGCATCGGCGCCGGCGCGGGCTGCGACGGCCAGGTGCTCGTGATCCACGACATGCTGGGTATCAACAAAGGGTTCTCGCCGCGCTTCCTGCGCCGCTACGCCGACCTGCACACGGTGATGACCGGTGCCGTGGAGCAGTATGTCAGGGATGTGAAGGAGTGCGATTTCCCCAACGAAAAGGAGCAGTATTAGTCCCTGATTCCTTATACACGCAAGCCCCGGCTGGAATGTTCCAGCCGGGGCTTGCGTTGCAGAAGGCTAAAGAAGGCTATTGGATCGTCTTGTGCAGGGCCTCGTAGAAATCCGGTCCTTCGCCCGCGTATTTTCCGATGATGAGGCCGTCGGGACCGATGATCACCTTGGTGGGGTATCCGCTGACAGCATATTCGACAGAGATGTCTTCCGCTGCCGGAACGTCTTTCGGATTGTAGACGTTGATCCACGGCAGCCGGTGTTCTTCGACCGCGGCGAGCCATCTCTCCGGAGTGTCGTTGCAGTCGACGCCGACTATTTCCAGTTTGCTTTTATAACGGTCGTAGTATCTCTTCATCTCCGGGATTCCTTTGATGCACCATCCGCACCAGCTGCCCCAGAAGTCGAGCACGACATACTTTCCGCGAAGCGACGAGAGGGTGAAATTCTTATCGTCGGCGGTTTTCAGCGTGAAGTCCGGAGCGGGGCTGCCGGCGACGATCTTCGCTTCGGCCAGCCGGATCAGGCGGTATTTTCCGGCTTTGGCCAGCAGCGGTTCGAGCAATGGCCTAAATATCGAGTTGCGGGCCGCATCGGCGAGTCGTTCGTGGTATGTTAAAACGCTGTCGATGGGTATTTTCGTCAGGCAGTATCCTGCGAGCGGGTTGTCCGGATTGGCGTCGATGTAGTCCATTTCGCAAGCCCGGCGGCGGGCCATCACCTGCCGGAACCGTTCGTAGAGCGCTTCCTGTTCCGCGCGGCTTTTTCCGGCCATGGCATCCTGCAATCGCTGGCCTTCGATCCAGAAGGACCGCAATTCCTGATAATGGCGGCTGTGATCTTCGTTGAGACGTGTGCCCGAAAGCGTGCAGTTGAAAACCGTCGAGTCGATCCGGCCCCGGAGTACGGCGTGTTCGCCCTTGTCGAGGAATAATTTCATGTCCGAAGTGCTGGTCGAATGGCGTCTTCCCTGATCGAATTCCATGAGCTGCATGGGGATGATGATGAATTGTGTCGGCCGCTCGACGGGCGTGTCGTATGCAAATCGCCCGTTGGCGGCGACGATCGTGTCGTAGGTGATCCGTTGGTCGTCATCTCCCTTGAGACCGGGCATATCTTCGATCGCGCAGTGCACGATGCAGAGTGAATCGTTGGTCAGGTTGTCGATATGCCCCGTGATCGTATGTCGGGGTGCGCAGCCGGCGATGGCGGCCGCAAGCAGGAGGAGCAGGTCTCTTTTCATTTCGGAATGGTGGGTCGATTCTGCATTCAAAGATAGCACAAAAAGTCTTCCGCCGAACCTATTGATAGAATGTTGATAAAAAAACCGGCGGATAGGTCCGGAAATTAGGCCGTTTCGAAAAAAAACACTACATTTGCGAGCAACAAAAATCCACGTTCATTATGTCTTTTATCAATGAAAGGGTTCAGCCCGAGGGACTTACCTTCGACGATGTGCTGCTTATACCCGCCTATTCGGAAGTGTTGCCGCGAGAGGTCAATGTTCAGACCCGTTTCTCGCGAAATATCTCTCTCAACATCCCCATTGTGTCCGCCGCCATGGACACGGTAACCGAAGCGCCGCTGGCCATCGCCCTGGCGCGGGAAGGAGGAATCGGCGTGATCCACAAGAACATGACCATCGCCGAGCAGGCCGCGCAGGTCCGCAAGGTGAAGCGCGCCGAGAACGGCATGATCTACGATCCGGTGACCATTTCCAAGGACCACACCGTCGGCGACGCGCTGAACCTGATGAAAGAGAACAAGATCGGAGGCATTCCGGTCGTGGATGCGGACAGGATGCTTATCGGCATCGTCACCAACCGCGACCTGCGTTTCCAGCGCGACATGTCGCGCCGCATCGAGGAGGTGATGACGCCCGGCGACCGCCTCGTGACGACGCACAATCCCGAACTCTCCCACGCCCAGGAAATACTGCTCAACAGCAAGATCGAAAAGCTCCCCGTGGTGGACGACGCAGGCCGTCTGGTGGGGCTGATCACTTATAAGGACATCACCAAGGTGCAGGATCACCCCAATGCCTGCAAGGACGCGAAGGGCCGCCTGCGCGTGGCGGCCGGCGTCGGCGTTACGCCCGACGCGATGGACCGCGTGAAGGCGCTGGTCGCCGAGGACGTCGACGCCGTGGTGCTCGACTCGGCGCACGGCCATTCGGCCAACATCGTTTCGATGCTCAAGCGGATCAAGGAGGTTTATCCGTCGCTCGACGTCGTGGTGGGCAACATCGCCACGGGCGGGGCCGCGCGCTACCTGATCGAGAACGGCGCCGACGGCGTGAAGGTCGGCATCGGTCCCGGTTCGATCTGCACGACGCGCATCATCGCGGGTGTGGGCGTTCCCCAGCTGACGGCCATCTACGACGTGGCCTGCGTGGCCCGCGAGAGCGGCGTTCCGGTGATCGCCGACGGCGGACTGCGTTATTCGGGCGATCTGGTCAAGGCGCTGGCTGCGGGCGGCGACTGCGTGATGATCGGTTCGATGTTCGCCGGCACGGAGGAGGCTCCGGGCGAGACGATCATCTTCAACGGCCGCAAGTTCAAGAGCTACCGCGGCATGGGTTCGATCGACGCCATGAAGGCCGGGTCGGCCGACCGCTATTTCCAGAAGGGCTGCGAAGGCAACATCAGCAAGCTCGTTCCCGAAGGCATCGCCGCGCGCGTGCCGTTCAAGGGCTCCCTTTCCGAGACGGTTTACCAGCTCATCGGCGGCGTCCGTTCGGGCATGGGCTACTGCGGCGCGAAGGACATCGAGACGCTCAAACAGGCCCGGTTCATCCGCATCACGGCTTCGGGCATGCAGGAGAGCCATCCGCACGACGTAGCCATCACGAGCGAGGCGCCCAACTATTCGAGCGAACGGTAGATGGGACTCCCGGTTTCGAAATACGACTGGTGGATTCTGGCGGCGGCGTTCGCACTGTTCGTCGCATGGCTGATCACCCGCCTTCCGGTGCTGCGTACGCTGGTCCTTGCGGCGGCGTTGGGTTATCTTCTCCGGCGCGTGTGGGGGGGCTATCGAAATTTTGGAAAGTAATTGAACGACTGATATGGAAAAAATCCTGATTCTCGACTTCGGATCGCAGTACACGCAGTTGATCGCACGCCGTGTCCGCGAACTGAACGTCTATTGCGAAATCCACCCCTTCAACAAAATTCCGGCGATAGACGCGTCGGTGCGGGGCGTGATTCTTTCGGGCAGTCCCTTCTCCGTGCGGGACGCACAGGCCCCGACTCCCGACCTTTCGGCCATCAAGGGCAAACTGCCGCTGCTGGGCGTCTGCTACGGCGCGCAGTTCCTCGCCTCGGCTTTCGGCGGCGAGGTGCAGCCCGCGCCCAGCCGCGAATACGGCCGTGCGATGCTCACCGTGGGCGACGCCTCGGATGCGCTGATGCGCGGCCTTCCGGCCCGCACGCAGGTGTGGATGTCGCACGGCGACACCATTACGCGCGTGCCCGACAACTATGAACTGATCGCCAGCACCGAGGACGTGCGCGTCGCCGCCTTCCACGTCGGGGGCGAGCAGACGTGGGGCATCCAGTTCCACCCCGAAGTGTACCATTCGACCGACGGCACGCAGCTGCTCAAAAACTTCGTCGTGGACATCTGCGGCTGCGGGCAGTCGTGGACCTCGGAGGGTTTCGTGGAGGCTACCGTGCGCGAACTGCGCGAGAAGCTGGGCGACGACAAGGTCGTGCTGGCGCTTTCGGGCGGCGTGGATTCGTCGGTGGCGGCCGTGCTGCTGCACAAGGCCATCGGCAAGAACCTCTACTGCGTCTTCGTCGACTCGGGCCTGCTGCGCAAGAACGAGTTCGGGGAGGTGCTGGAGTCCTATAAGCACATGGGGCTGAACGTCAAGGGCGTGAATGCCTCGGCCAAGTTCCTGGGCGATCTGGCGGGCGTTACGGACCCCGAGCGGAAGCGCAAGATCATCGGCCGCGACTTCGTGGAGGTTTTCAACGAGGAGGCCATTCAGATCAAGGACGTCAAGTGGCTGGCGCAGGGTACGATCTATCCGGATGTGATCGAGTCGTGTTCGGTCAACGGCCCTTCGGCCACGATCAAGTCGCACCACAACGTCGGCGGGCTTCCCGAGAAGATGAACCTGAAGATCGTCGAGCCGCTGCGCCTGCTGTTCAAGGACGAGGTGCGCCGCGTGGGCCGTTCGATGGGCATTTCCGAACAGCTGATCGGCCGCCATCCCTTCCCGGGACCGGGTCTTGCGATCCGCATTCTGGGCGACATCACGCCCGAGAAGGTCGAAATCCTCCAGAACGTCGACAAAATCTATATCGACTCGCTGCGCGCCGCCGGGCTGTACGACCAGGTGTGGCAGGCGGGGGCTGTCCTGCTTCCGGTGAAGAGCGTCGGCGTGATGGGCGACGAGCGCACCTACGAGAGCTGCGTGGCCCTGCGCGCCGTGACCTCCACGGACGGCATGACGGCCGACTGGGTGCACCTGCCCTACGAGTTCCTGGCCAACGTGTCGAACGACATCATCAACAAGGTCAAGGGGGTCAACCGCGTAGTCTACGACATCTCCTCCAAACCGCCCGCAACCATCGAGTGGGAGTAGGGGGATTCCCGTTATGAAAAAGGACCGCATCCGCGGGAAATTCACTGTTGTAAACGAGGTTTCGGTTTCCAGACCGTCGCCTCGTTTGCTTTTGTTATATGCATCGTTCTGAATTGCAATCCGCAGCGGGCGTTTCGCGTATTCCGACCGTCGTCATGGAAATTCCGAAAGAGGTCTGCAACCTCAAGGACCGCCGCAGCGACCTGTACGAGGTGCGGGTGAAAAAATGAAGGACACGGTGACGGGCTTGAAAACGGGGAGCGCATGCGGGCCTTGATTGTCGGGGCCTGATGCGGCCGGGCATTATGCCGCAGTATACGGCATTTTTTGTTTAGGACGGGCTATGGAAAAGCCCTGGGGGCGATGCCCGGTATAGATTGTTTCGCTGTAAACAGCGTGCTGGGCTTTTTGTGAATCTTCTTGCCGCATGGCTAAATAATGAGCCGGCGCAGACGGTAGACGTAATGGTCTACGGCATGCAGTCCGGCAGCGAAACCTTTTCTGTGCACCCTTGCAACGAGTCCGGCAACGCCCGAAATACCGTATGTGACGCAACACATTGATAAAAACGCAGCACGCGAGCACCCTTGGGCTCCGCGCTGGAACATGGATACGGACGTGCGTGCTTTTTCGCACTCCTGCAAGACACCGGTAAGACTTAAATCGGAATTATAGACGTATTCGCATTGCCATTGGTCGGCAAGTAAATTCCCCCCCCCACGGGTTAGGAACGTTTCATTCGTGAATTTCCATGGAGCGTCCGGCCTGTTCCCCGACTCCTTGCAGAGCAGGCAGGCCATGAAAACCGTTAGCAGTATGAATACCGATTTACGCATTCCGACAAACTGAATCCATATACAAAATTAACGGTTCATACGGGACCGGCAAATTTTTCGGTGATTTATGCCGGAAACGGAGATGAATCCGTCCGAATGCAGCATATTGCCGTATGCTTCGATCGGATTCTGTTCGGAAATGGGCGAGAAGGCGAGAGACTGCATGTTGTAATTCAGCATGATGCGCAATGAAAGGCAAAAAAAGTAAACGAGGCGACGGCCTGGAACCCGAAACCTCGTTTACGATAGTCAATAGTGAACTCTCCGCGGATGCGGTCCGTTCTTGCCGCTGCGGGGTTATTTCACCGAGACGGGCAGCGTGGCGGCGATGTCGGCCGACGAGGTTCCCAGCGAAAGGGTGTATTCGCCCGGGTTGACCTTCCAGCCGCGCGACTGCGTGTCCCAGAACGCCAGCGCCTGCCGGTCGAGCTCGAACTCCACGACGGCGCTTTTGCCGGGGGCCAGGGTCACTTTCCGGAAGCCTTTCAGCTCCTTTTTCGGCCGGAGGACCGTCGGGGCGTTCTCCGTGACGTAGAGCTGCACGACCTCCGCGCCCTCGCGATCGCCCGTGTTGGTCAGCGTGACGCTCACCTTCAGCGGCTTGTCGGCGGGGAACACCTTCGGGGCGCGGGGTTTCGAAAGCTCGAACGTGGTGTACGAAAGTCCGAATCCGAAGGGGTAGAGCGGTGCGATGCCCTTGGTCTCGTACCAGCGGTAGCCGACCAGCACCGACTCCTTGTAGTCGATGTCGTAGAGCTGGATCAGGCGTTCGTTGTAGGCGCGGGGCGCCTTGTTGTAGAACTCCGCGCCGGCGGGCATCGTGCCTTTGGCGGGGGAGTCGTTGAACTCCTTCTCGATGGTCATGGGCAGTTTGCCCGAGGGCGACAGTTTGCCCGAAAGAATGTCGGCCAGCGCCGTGAAGCCGCTCTGGCCCGGATACCAGCCGTAGATCACCGCCGCGGCTTTGTCGTTCCAGCCGCCCATGCGGATTCCCGAACCCGAGTTGACCAGCACGATGGTGTTGGGATTGGACTCGACGGCCGTGCGGATGAAGGCCTCCTCCTCCTTGGGCAGCGCGAAGGGGCGTTCGAACGACTCCACGTCGATCGTGCCCGTCGAGAGCAGCACCACGTCGGCGGCGGCCAGCTCCTCGCGGGAGGGTTTTTCGACGACGCGGACCGCATCGCCGTAGACCTCGCGGAGCGCCGCGGTCAGCGTCACGTTGTCGTAGCCCAGCACCTCGGCCGAGGATGACGTGCTGCCTCCCGTGCGGGGAATCTGCTCGGTGAAGCGTCCCGTCAGCAGGATTTTGCGGCCTTCGGCGAGGGGCAGGATGCCGTTGTTGCGCAGCAGTACGATGCCCTCGGCGGCCACGTCGTAGCCGGTCTGCTTGTGCGCCGGGAATTTCTCCAGCAGGGCGGGAACGTATTTCTCCCGGTCGTAAAGTCCGAAGGCGATGCTCGTGGCGATGTTGGGGCGGATCATTTTCTCAATGTCCTTTTCGGTGATGCGGCCCTCCTTGAGCAGCGCGCGCACCTCGCCGAAGAACTCCTTGCGGCCCGGCATCTCGACGTTCTGGCCGCTCTTGACCACCTTCTCCGTGTCGTTCACCGACGACCAGTCGCTCATCACGCAGCCCCGGAATCCCAGCTCGCCGCGCAGGATGCGCCGGATCAGGTCGGCGTTCTGCCCGGCCCACTCGCCGTTGAGGCGGTTGTAGGAGGTCATCACGTAACCCACGCCAGCGTCGATGCCGGCCTTGAACGGCGGCAGGTAGAGTTCGTGCAGCGCCCGTTCGTCGACGATCGAGTTCGAGCGGCGGCGGTAAAATTCCGTCTCGTTGCAGATGAAGTGTTTCAGACACGCCACGGTTCCCGTCGACTGCATGCCCTTCACATACTCGGCGACCATCGCCGAGGCGAGCAGCGGATCTTCGCCCATGTATTCGAAGTTGCGTCCGTTCTGCGAGTTGCGGTAGATGTTCATGCCCGGACCCAGCAGGACTTCGATGCCTCCGGCGCGGCACTCTTCGCCCACGGCTTCGGCATAACGATAGGCCAGCGACGGGTTGAAGGTCGCTGCGAGGGAGATCGGGCACGGAAAGGCCGTCGAACGCTCCAGCTGGCGGACCATCGTCGGGTCGGACAGGTTGTCGCGCATGTGCACGCCCTGCGTGGCGTCGGAGAGATAGATGTAGGGCATGCCTTTCTCGGGCACGCCGTAGAAGAAGAACGAGGAGTAGCCGCGCATGAACGAGATCTTCTCGTCGAGGGTCAGCTGTGCGATCCGGGCGTCGGCCTGCCGGTAGGCCTCGTCCCACGCTACGACCTGCTGGGCGGCGGCCGGTGCGATCGCCGCGGCTGCCGTTGCGAAGGCGAGCAAAAGTTTTACGGAGGTTTTCATCGTTTTTTGAATTGGTTTGCGTTTCTGTCTTCTGCAAAGTTAGCGCATGAACGGCCCGCCGGAACGGCTCTTCGGAAAAATATAAACGATATGAACTGTCAGTTTTCTGAAAACCAGTTGATTAATGCTTCGGATGGCGTTGAATTATACAAATAAAACAGGCCTGATAATTTGCTTTTGCATGCTTTTTATCGTTATATTTGTGCAAATCCGTTGCCTGAAATGAAAAAACTGCCTCTCCTTTTCGCGGCCTTTCTCGTCGTCTCCGCATCCGGTCTGCGTGCCGGGGAACCTTCGGACATACATACGCTGCTTCGCCGCCTGGACGGTCTGCTCGACCGCCGCGAGGAGTTCCTGCTCCGCCACGAAGCGCGCCTCGACTCGCTCAAATCTCTGCTGCGCGGCGACACCCTCGGGTTCGGGGCGCGTTATGCCGTCACGGCGGAGATCGCGGAGCGTTATTTCGCCTACCAGAGCGACTCGACGATCGCCTACCTGCGCCGGAATGTCGCGCTGGCCGAAAGGGCGGGGAATGCCGACCTGACGATCCGTGCCAAATCGGTCATGGCGATGTGTTACAGCATGAACGGCCGCTTCCTCGAAGCCGACCGGGTGCTGGCCGGGGCGACCGACACGCTGCATATGAGCCGTGCGACGCAGGCGGCCTATTATGCCGCGCAGCACCGTCAGAACCGCGAGTGCCGCAGCCAGAGCGAGCCGGGGGCGGAGCGCGACCGGTTTCGGGCCTGCGAGGAGTACTACGCCCGCCGTGCGCTGGAAACCACCGGCGACATCTCGAAACGTTTCTATTTCGCCTACCTCGTCGCCGTGGACGAAGGGGATTACGACCGTGCCGCCGCGGCTTGCGACAGTGCGTTGGCATGCGCTCCGCCCGCGTCGCACGACTATGCTCGGGCGGCGTTCTACCGTTCGGAGACCGAAAGGTTCCGGGGCGACGAAGCGGCTCGTTTCGAATGGCTCGTGCACGCCGCCATGGCCGATGTGCAGGGGGCGGTCCGCGACTACGGCGCCTTGGGCGGCGTGGCCGAAGAGCTGCTGCGCCGGGGCGACGCCGCACGGGCGATGCGGTGTATCCGCGTTGCGATCAACGACACGCAGGCCTACAATTCGCCCATCCGTTCGTGGCGCGACATGGCGATTCTGCCCCAGATCGAGCAGGCGTACAGCGAGCGCAATGCCCGTCTGCGCGCGATGTACGTCGCGCTGATCCTTCTGGCCTTTCTTTTCGCCCTCTCGGCAATCGGAGGCGTGCTGTTCGTCCTGCGCCAGAACCGGCGGCTCAACGCCGTGCAGCAGACCCTGCGCGAGTCGAACGGAAAACTGGCCGAGCTGGCTGCGAGCCTGCGCGAAACCAATGCCGACCTGAGCCGGCAGAACATCCGCATCGCCGACGCCAACCGCATCAAGGAGGTTTATATCGGCGGGTTCCTGAAGACGATCTCCGAATATATCTACAAACTGGCCGACACCTACCGTCATGTCGGCCGGATGCTGCGCGACGGCCGTTCCGACGAGCTGCGCCGCGAGTACGCCGGAACCGATGTCCGGAGCGACGAACTGAAAGAGTTCTACCACAATTTCGACACCACCTTCCTGGGGCTTTTCCCCTCGTTCATCGGGGAGTTCAACCGTCTGCTCGCCGACGATGCGCGCATCGGGGTCCGTCGTCCGGGAAGCCTCACGACCGAACTGCGCATCTTCGCGCTGGTCCGGCTGGGCATCACCGACACGGCGACCATCGCCGCACTGCTGCACTGTTCGGTCAATACGGTGTACAGCTACCGTTCGCGCATGCGGTTGCGTTCGCTCGTTCCGGAGCGGGATTTCGAACAGCGGGTGCAGTCCATCGGTCTCGGGGACGATGCCGCGGAGCTTTCCGGGACCTGATCGGAACGGGGCCTCTTGTCGGCGAAACACGGAGTTTTTTCGCTCGGGGTGTACGCTCCGACGCGGAAATGCGTATATTTGCAGCTCGCATATACCGATACGATGAAAGATTTTGCAGCCATAGATTTCGAAACGGCCAACGGCAAGCGCACGAGCGTCTGCTCGGTGGGCGTCGTCGTCGTGCGCGGCGGCGAGGTGGTCGATACGTTTTACCGCCTGATCCGTCCCCGTCCCAATTTTTACAGCCATTTCACGACGGCCATCCACGGTCTGCGCTATGAAGATACGGCTGATGCCCCCGATTTCGCGTCGGTGTGGCGCGAAATCGAACCCCGTATCGAGGGGCTGCCGCTCGTGGCCCACAACTCGCCCTTCGACGAAGGCTGCCTGCGGGCCGTCTTCGAACTGTACGGCATGCCCTGGCCCGGTTATACCTTCTACTGCACCTGTCGGGCCTCGCGCCGCACCTTCGGCAGCCGCCTGCCCAACCATCAGCTGCACACCGTCTCCGCCGCCTGCGGCTTCGAACTCGAAAACCACCACCACGCGCTGGCCGATGCCGAGGCGTGCGCGCAGATTGCCCTGAAAATCCTGTAATATATATAGGTGTCGCCCGAGAAGTCTGATTTTTACGATTTCACCCCTGCCGGAGAGCTTCCGGCAGGGGTGACTTTTTTCGGGGGACTTTTCGGACGGATTTTTCGGACGGCCTGTTCTCTCCGTCAAAGCCCCAGCTCCAGCTGGAAGCGGATCTCCCAGCGGTTGTAATTGGGGTCTATGGACCTGCTCCGGGTGTTGTACGACATGTCGGCCTGCACTTTGAGGCTGTGGCCGATGATGTAGCGCGTGATGCCCAGCGTGGTCTGGTTCCAGTTGCGGTATCCGGCCAGCGGCTGCACTTCGCTGTCCGGGAACAGCGTCGAGTTGCGCAGGGCGATTTCCCATTTTTTGTTGAACAGGTAGCTGGTCTGCACGTTGAGACCCTGCCCGTTGTAGACGAAGGCTCCGGTTTCGGGGCTGAACAGCGGGTCGCTGCACGAACGGCCCATGAAATCGGTGTAGAAGGCGAAGCCCCGGTATTCGAGGATGAAATCGACGAAATAGGACCCCAGGTTGCGTGTGGCGTCGCCGGGCATCACGGCTCCCCGCTGACCCTTCAGCCGCGAGGCCTTGTGGTTGTAGGAGTAGGCTCCGGCGAGCAGAATCTTCACCCGCTCCTCGAATTCGTAGTTGCCCTCGATGACGTCGCCCTTCGACTTGAAGCGTCCCAGCGGATAGAGTTCCAGACGCCCCGTATAGGCCAGCCCTCCGGTCGGCGAACTGCCCCAGTTGCGGCCTTCGCCCAGCGTGACGGAGCCCTTTGCCGAGAGGTTGAAGCCCTCGCCGTGGCGCATGTTGTATTCGCCGAAGAACCCGAAGTCGCGGTCGAGGTTGAATTCGCTGTTGACGATGCTCCGGTCGACGAATTGCAGGGCGCTCGACGAGTTGATCCGCGCGCGGTTGGCCTTGATCTTGGTCTGCCCGAAGCCGATGTTCCAGGTGGCGTTGGGCACGTAGTAGACGATGGCGTCGCGCACGATGTTCATGTCGCCGCCGGGCAGCGGCTCTGTGTCGTAGGAGGTGAATCCCAGCTGGACCGAGTAGACCAGTTTGGGCGAATAGATGTAACCGTCGAAGCGCAGCCGCAGCCGTTTGACGCGGGCCTCGGTCTTGGTGAGCGTGAAGTCGTCGTCGAACGACAGCGCCAGAAGGTTCTGCATGCGGAAGCGCATCGTCAGTTCGAACCAGTCGTTTTTGGGCCGGAAGGTGATGCCCTTGCCGATTTCGATGTTGGGCATGTTGCGCAGCTGTGCCAGCAGTTCGCCGGTCGAATCGGCCGCGATGATTTCGGTGCGGAGGTTGCGTTTCTGCGCCGCAGGGACCTGCGGCCTCTCCTGTGCCGCGGCCAGCGACCAGCAGGCGGTCAGCAGGAGCAGGATCGGGAATTTTTTCATCGTATCTTTCTGTTAATTCTCTTTCGGTTGCATGTCGGACAAAAGTACAAAAAATATGCAGAGTCCGGGGAACCGCGATGCAAAGTTGGGGCGTAAATCTGAAACGAATTTGAAATACAGGGGCGGCAGAGGGCTTTCGGCGGGTAAAAAGATGCGGCGGAAGAGATAAAATCCGGAAAAATAGGATTTCTGGAATAAAATGTGTATCTTTGTTGCCAAACAATCGAGTTTTGTTTTGAATCTTTCTTTGTAAGTGTTTGATCCCGCAGTCCATCGCGGTTTCCCCCATTCTCAAAATCGACCTCATTAGCTTGCTCTTTTGTTGGGAGCGGTGCGCCTTGTGCGCTTCGGTATTTGCAAAAAAATAATTGATAAATGGCCAAACGAATTACATCGGGAAAGAGAGAAAGAGAGAAATTAAAGCAGACCAAACGTCAGGACAAGCAGAAGAAAAAGGAGGAGCGTTTGAGCGGCGGGAGCCGCAGTTTCGAGGACATGCTGGCGTATGTCGATGAAAACGGCGTCCTTCACACGACCCCGCAGGATGTGAAGCCCAAGGAGGAGATCGACGCCTCGCAGATCGAAATTTCGGTCCCGAGACAGTCGGAAATCGAGGAGGAGGAGCCGATGAGCGGCCGGGTGGAATATTTCACCGCATCCAAAGGCTACGGCTTCATCAAGGATGCCGCCAGTTCCGAGAAATACTTTTTTCACATCACCAACGCCCCGGCGGGCATTGCCGAAGGGGACCGGGTGACGTTCGAACTCGAACGCGGCACGCGGGGAATGAATGCAGTACGAATAGTTATCAGTAACAAATAACACTTTTTTAATTAACTTATCAAGAGAATGAACATTTATGTTTCGCATCTGAGCTGGGGCACGAGCAGTGAGGGCTTAGGAAATTTATTCATGCAGTTCGGCGAAGTAGCGTCGGCTAACGTTATTACCGACCGGGAGACGGGCCGTTCGCGCGGTTTCGGCTTCGTCGAGATGCCCAATGAGGAAGAGGGTCAGAAGGCCATCGACCAGCTCAACGGAACCAGCTTCGAGGGTCAGACGATCACGGTCAACGTGGCTCGTCCCCGCGAGGAGCGCTCTTCGGGCGGCTACGGCGGCAATCGCGGAGGCGGTTACGGCGGCAACCGTGGCGGAGGCTACGGCGGCAACGGCGGCGGTTACGGTCGCAACCGGTACTAATTCCGGATTTTATTTCAGAACGAATCTCCGGGAGAGCGTTTCTCCCCATACCATACGGAGCGGGGCGGTTTTTACCGCCCCGTTTTTTGTTTTTCCCTATTTTCCACACGCCCAGCGACATCGGGAAAAAGAGCGAAAAATTACCCGCGGGACCTCTGTTTTTCCCGAAAAAAGCGATAACTTGCCGCCATGAAGGAGACGGTGCTCGAAAAACTCAAGGTGCTGGCCGAGTCGGCCAAATACGACGTTTCGTGCGCTTCGAGCGGCGTGACGCGCAAGCATCGTGCGGGCGGGGTGGGCAGCGCCGCGGGGTGGGGCATCTGCCACTCTTTCACGGCCGACGGACGCTGTGTCTCGCTGCTGAAGATCATGCTCACCAACGTCTGCATCTACGACTGCGCCTACTGCATCAACCGCCGCAGCAACGACATTCCGCGCGCCGCCTTCACGCCGGGCGAACTGGCCGAACTGACCATCGAGTTCTATCGCCGCAACTACATCGAGGGGCTTTTCCTCTCGTCGGGCGTCGTCCGCGATCCCGACTATACGATGGAGCGCATGGTCCGCGTGGCCCGCGATCTGCGCACGGTGCACCGTTTCAACGGGTACATCCATCTGAAGAGCATTCCCGGTGCCAGCCGCGAACTGGTGGCCGAGGCCGGACGCTACGCCGACCGCATGAGCGTCAACATCGAAATCCCGACCGAACGCAACCTGCAATTGCTGGCTCCCGACAAGAATTACGAAAGCATCTACCGCCCGATGAGCTACATCCAGCAGGGGGTGCTCCAGAGCGCCGAGGAGCGTACGCGCTTCCGCCATGCGCCCCGCTTCGCTCCTGCCGGGCAGAGCACGCAGATGATCGTCGGGGCCACGGACGAGAGCGACCGCGACATCCTGCTGCTCTCGTCGGCCCTCTACGGACGGCCCACGATGAAGCGGGTCTACTACTCGGGCTTCATTCCCGTCAATCCCTACGACAAGCGGCTTCCGGCGCTCGACAAGGCGCCGCTCGTGCGCGAGAACCGGCTCTACCAGGCCGACTGGCTGATGCGTTTCTACGGGTTCCGCGCCGAGGAGATCGCCGACGAGCAGACGCCCCGGCTGGATCTCGACATCGACCCCAAGCTGGCCTGGGCTTTGCGGAATCCCGCGTTTTTTCCCGTCGATGTCAACCGTGCGGACTACGAGGCCCTGCTGCGCGTGCCGGGCATCGGGGTCAAGTCGGCCCGGCTGATCGTCTCCTCGCGCCGCTACCGGACGCTGACGCAGCAGTCGCTGCGGCAGATCGGCGTGGTGATGAAGAAGGCGCAGTATTTCATCAGCTGCCGGGAACTTACTGCGGGGCAGGGCGTCAACGAACTGCGCCCCGAGCAGGTGCGCCGCCTGCTGACCGCTCCGCAGCGGCGCAGGCAGGATCGGAACGAAGGCCAACTGACCCTTTTCTGACGCGATGCTGGTTTTCCGATACGACAAATCCTTCGACGGGCTGCTGTCGGCCCTGTTCGATGCCTACTCGATGCGGGCGTTTCCCGAGGCGCTGATCGGCCCCGGGGAACCCGAACCGCTTTTTACGGAGCGCGTCCACGACGTTGCGACCGACGAGGCGCATGCCGGCCGTGTGTGGCGGGGACTGGAACGGCGGCTGACCGCCCGCACCCGTTCGATGTTCGTCTATGCCTGGCACGGGGAGCAGCCGCAGGGCGACCTGCTGATGCTGCGCTGTCTGCGCCGTGTTTTCGACGAGGGCGGAGGCGTCGTGGCCGACCAGGCCGATCCCGACATGAAGTCCCTTTTCCAGTTGGCGCTCAAGGTCTCCCACGAGCGGGAACGTCTCAAACAGTTCGTCCGCCTCCAGAAAGCCGCCGACGGGACCTATTTCGCCGCCGTCACGCCCGAGCACGACGCCCTGCCGTTGGCGGTGGACTATTTCACCGACCGTTTCGCCGACCAGCGATGGCTGATCTACGACAGGCGGCGCGATTGCGGCTACTATTACGACGGGCATACGGCGCGGTGCGTCACGCTGGAGGACGACCGGGGAATGATCGCCGACAAACTTGCCGACGAATGGCTCGCCGAGGACGAGCGGCAGTTTCAGCTGCTGTGGAAAAACTATTTCCGGGCGCTGGCGATCCCCCAGCGCATCAACGAACGCCAGCAGCGCCGTATGATGCCCCGTCGTTACTGGAAGCATCTGACTGAAATGGAGTGACCGGCCGGGACGGGGCGGCCGGTTTTCGGTCAGACATGCAGGTTGAACAACTTGGCGATGCCCGTCACGACGATCTGGACGCCGACGCAGAAGGTGAAGAAGGCAACCATCTTGTTGATGACGATGCTGCCGCTGTTGCCGATTTTGCGGATGATCCGTTCGCCCTGCGACAGGAACAGATAAAGTATCAGGCACATCAGTACGATGACCAGCGCGATGATCGCGTAGGAGAGCAGGCCCCGCGCCCAGCCGTTCTTCATGCTGACCGACGCCATCAGCGTCAGGATGACCGAGACGCTGCCCGGGCCGATGCTGATGGGAAAGGTGATCGGGTAGAAGATCTGCGACTCGATGGCCGATTTGTGAATGGGGTTGACGTCCTTGCCCTGCGTCCGTCCCACCGAGGAGTCCGAATCGCCGAGCCATTGCAGGGCGGTGCGGCAGATCAGCAGTCCTCCGCCCAGCTGGATGACCGGGAGCGAAAGCCCGAAAAGCGACAGCACGAAATGCCCCACGGCCAGGCTGCCCAGCCCGACGAGCAGGTAGTCGGTGACGATCCTGCGGATGATCGACCTGCGGTCCTCGTCGTTCAGCCCCGACAGCAGTCCGTTGACCAGGAATCCGGCTCCCACCGGGTTGGCCACCGGGAACAGCGCCATGAAGGCGGATATGAACGTGAACAGAAACCCTTCCTTTAACATCTTGAGGTTCGGAACTTTGTATTGTAGGCTTGAGTCCGGCAAGAACCGTTCCAAACCTTTCCGGTTTGCGGGTGGAGCCATATCGTCCGGAGGCGGAAGCCGTTCGGTTTCCGGATCACGCGTAATCCCGGTCTCCAACGACAACAACAATCGCAGACCGGAAAAGTAAAACCCTGCAAGTCGTTGATCTTGCAGGGTTTTCTGTTTTATAGCCGCTTTGCGTGTCGGCTTTGGCGGAGAGGACGAGATTCGAACTCGTGGTACAGGTTGCCCCGTACGTCGGTTTAGCAAACCGGTGGTTTCAGCCACTCACCCACCTCTCCGGACACGCCTTCCGGCTGTTAACTCCGAAAGGGTGTGCAAATATAGAATCTTTTTAGGGAAATACAAAGAAATGCGGTCAAAATTTGTATTTTTGCGTAAATCCTCGACCCCGGTTTGAAACGCACCCGTTGCATATTACATATGGTGTGCTGCTTTGCCGCGGTGTCCGCCGCAGCGCAGCCTGCGCCGGAAAACCGTTTCGGGCGGCCGCTCGCCGAGGTGCTGCCCGAAGTTGCGCCGTGCGCTTTCCCGGGCGGACTGCCCCCGGCGGCTCTCCGAAGCTGCGCACGACCGGAACGAATCATCGAAAAACTGGAATAGCCATGAAACGGATTCTCTTGCTTTTGCTGGTCCTCGGGGCCGTTTGCAGCCTGAATGCCAAAACCCGGAAATGCCTCTACCGTGTGACGGTCACGGGCAAGCGCGCCGAATGTCCGGTCGTGATCCGCGATGTGCCCGAGTGGGCGCAGAGCGCCGTCGTGTCGCTCGGCGGCGTTCACCGGATTCCCTCCCAGCTGGACCGGGAACTGGGCGAACTGGTCTTCGTCTCCGACATTTCCGGCAGCCAGAATTTCCAGGTTCTCTACTCCTCGGACCCCGACAAGCGCGTTTTCAAAAAACGCGTACATGCCCAGATGTGGCTCAAGAACCCCGACAAGACCCTGCGAGCTGTCGGCTGCGCCTCCTCGGAGAAGAACGACATGTACCATAAACTGCACCACCACGGCCCGGCCTTCGAGTCGGAGTACGCCGCCTACCGCATCTATTTCGACAACAAGCAGACCATCGACACCTACGGCAAGAAGCGTCCGCAGCTCGAGCTGGCCGAGACGATGTGGTATCCTTCGGACGAGCAGCTCTCCCGCGGCTATGGCCACGACAACCTGCGCGTCTTCGGGTCGGTGGGCGTGGGGACGCTCAAGGGCTGGGACGCCGAAAAGAGAAAGATGGTCCACATCACCGATTTCAAACGCCGCGAAGCCCGCATTCTGGCCGACGGACCCATCCGCACGGTGGTCGAAATGCGGGTCGAAGGGTGGCGCTACGGAGGGCGCGAGATCACGATGACCTCGCGCTACATTCTTTACGCCGGGCACGGCGACGTGCAGGTCGAAAACCGCATCGAGGGCGACCTCAGGGGACTGGTCTTCACGACCGGCGTGATGAAGATGGCCGAAAGCGAGGTTTGTAAGAACGATAACGTGATCGCCGCCTTCGGGCGCGACTTCCCCGAAAACGACACCGTGAAGTGGGAGCGCGAGAGCGTCGGGCTGGCTGTCGCCGTGCCGCAGAGGCAGATCGTCTCGCAGACCGACGACAAGACCAGCTACCTCTTCCAGCTCACGCCCGATGCCCGCGGACGGATCGACTACGCGTTCGAGATGATCTGGCGCAAGAGCGAATGGCTCAAGGACCGCAGCGATACCGAATGCGTCCTGGGACTGATGGAGTCGGTGGGTGCGGCCCGGACCCCGGTCGTCGTTTCGCGGATCAGACAGTTTTGAGAAAAAGTGCATCGTTTGCGTCAAAAAATCCCTGTCCGATAAGCGGGGGCAGTGTACTTTTGTATACCTGAAATTGCGAAAATTTTACGTATACGAATAAAACCACCTCTCTTATGAACTTCAGACAAGTGACGATTTGCGCAGCCGCGGCGCTCCTGGCAGCCGCCGCAGGATGCCGCGCACACGCCCCGGCCTGCAACCTTCCGTTCGAGATGCCGCAGGTCGCCCGGCCCGCGATTCCTTCGAATACGGTCAGCGTCGCCGATTTCGGCGGCTCGGGCGACGGCGACGCGGGAACCGGCTATGCGATGACCCTCTCGGCCACGGCGGGTGTGCTCTCGTCCAACATCACGGGCCTGCCGACCAGCTGGGCTGCCGGCGACAGTACGTGGACGGCGACCGACGATACCGGGGCCGCCAGATAGCCGGAAGGCTTCGCATGAAAGAGGCGCGGAACATTCCGCGCCTCTTTTTTGCCGTTTGACCGTTGCGGAACCGGATTTGCAGGGGAGATGGTAAAAATGTAAATGGAATTTTGTATCTTTGCATGATATTTCGCTTGTAATGGCAGAAAACGAGAAAAACATACTGGAGAATATCGGAGAGCAGGAATACAAGTACGGCTTCACGACGGACATCGAAACCGAAACCATCGGCAAGGGGCTTTCGGAGGAGGTCGTGCGGCTGATCTCCGCCAAAAAGGGCGAGCCGGAGTGGATGACCGAGCGGCGCGTGGCGGCCTACCGCCATTGGCTGACGCTGGAGCCTCCGACCTGGGCCCACCTGACGATCCCCCCGATCGACTTTCAGGACATTATCTACTACGCGGCTCCCAAGCCCAAAAAGCAGCTCGGTTCGATGGACGAGGTCGACCCCGAGCTGAAGCGCACGTTCGACAAACTGGGCATCCCGCTCGAAGAGCAGATGGCTCTTGCGGGCGTCGCGGTCGACGCCGTGATGGACTCCGTGTCGGTCAAGACCACTTTCAGGGAGGTGCTGGCCGAGAAGGGCATCCTCTTCTGTTCGATCTCCGAGGCGCTGCGCGACTTTCCCGAGCTGGTGAAAAAATACCTCGGGAGCGTCGTGCCCTATACCGACAACTTCTACGCTGCGCTGAACGCCGCGGTCTTCTCCGACGGCTCGTTCTGCTACATCCCCAAGGGGGTGCGCTGCCCGATGGAGCTGTCGACCTATTTCCGCATCAACGCCGCTGGCACGGGGCAGTTCGAACGCACGCTGATCGTGGCCGACGAGGGCGCCTACGTGAGCTACCTCGAAGGGTGCACCGCGCCGCAGCGCGACGAGAACCAGCTGCACGCCGCCGTGGTCGAGATCGTGGTCGAGCGGGACGCCGAGGTGAAGTATTCCACCGTTCAGAACTGGTATCCCGGCGACAAGCAGGGCCGGGGCGGCATTTATAACTTCGTCACCAAGCGCGGCATCTGCCGAGAGAACGCCCGCCTGTCGTGGACGCAGGTCGAGACGGGTTCGGCGATCACGTGGAAATACCCGAGCTGCATCCTCGCCGGCGACAACGCCGTCGGGGAGTTCTACTCGGTGGCCATGACCAACAATTTCCAGCAGGCCGACACGGGGACGAAGATGATCCACATCGGCCGCAACACCCGCAGCCGCATCGTCTCGAAGGGCATTTCGGCGGGCCGGAGCGAGAACTCCTACCGCGGCATGGTCCGCGTGGCGAAGGGGGCGGAGAACGCCCGCAACTACTCGCAGTGCGATTCGCTGCTGATCGGCGACAAGTGCGGGGCGCACACCTTCCCGGTGATCGACGTGCGCAACCCGACGGGTGTGGTGGAGCACGAGGCCACGACCTCGAAAATCTCCGACGACCAGCTGTTCTACTGCAACCAGCGCGGACTCTCGACCGAGGACGCCGTGGGGCTGATCGTCAACGGCTATGCCCGCGAGGTGCTGGCCAAACTGCCGATGGAGTTTGCGGTAGAAGCCCAGAAACTGCTGGCTCTCCAGCTGGAAGGCAGCGTAGGGTAGTTTGCAGTTTGCGTCTGCAATCCGGTCGCATGCGATAAGCCCCTCCCGAGGGTTTGGGGTGGGGTCAGGCTTGCAAACACGGCGGAACGCCGTGGAAACGACCTGCGAGAGCGAAAAAAGGAAACGAGAATAATAGTAAGTTGATGATATGTTAAAGGTACATAATTTACACGCCTCGGTCGACGGCAAGGAGATTCTCCGGGGTATCGACCTCGAAGTGAAGGCCGGTGAGGTGCATGCCATCATGGGGCCTAACGGCTCGGGCAAGTCGACGCTGGCGTCGGTGCTGGCGGGCAATGAAAAGTTCACCGTCACCGAAGGGTCGGCCGAGTTTCTGGGCCGCGACCTGCTGTCGATGCCCATCGAGGACCGGGCGCGGCTGGGGCTGTTCCTGGGCTTCCAGTATCCGGTCGAGATTCCGGGCGTCACGATGGCCAATTTTATGAAGCTGGCCGTCAACGAGCAGCGCAAGTTCCGCGGAGAGGAGCCGCTTTCGGCCGCCGAATTCCTGAAACTCATGCGCGAGAAGAGCGCCGTGGTGGAACTCTCGTCGAAACTCACCTCGCGGGCCGTGAACGAAGGCTTCTCGGGCGGCGAGAAGAAGAAGAACGAGATTTTCCAGATGGCGATGCTCGATCCGAAGCTGGCGATCCTGGACGAGACCGACTCGGGGCTCGACATCGACGCCCTGCGCATCGTCGCCACGGGCGTCACCAAACTCCACCGGGCGGACAACGCCACGGTGGTCATCACCCACTACCAGCGTCTGCTGGATTACATCGTGCCCGACGTGGTGCATGTGCTCTACAAGGGCCGCATCATCCATTCGGGCGACAAGTCGCTGGCCCTCAAGCTCGAAAAGGAGGGGTACGACTGGCTGATCAACGAATATAAGGAGTAATGGAGACGATTCCCGACATCATCCGCGGGTTCCGCGCGGCGGACGGCGAGGTGCTCCGCATCGCCGGGGTCGAGGCCGAACCCTTTGCGGCGGTCGATCCCCGGCATCTGCGCGTGGAGGCCGCGGCGGGCGCTTCGGCGCGGATCGTCGTGCTGCATACCGCACCCGACGTGTCGTCGCTGACGCTGACGCTGGCCGAAGGGGCGCAGCTGGAGCTGACCGAACTGTTCACGGCCGAGGCGTTCGCCGAGGTCTCGGTGAAGCAGGCCGCCCGCAGCCGCTGCCGCCTGACGACGGTGCTGCTGTCGAGCGCCAACGCTTCGTACCGCATCGACCTCGACGGTGCGGATGCCGAAAACGAGCTGGGCGGGGTGTTCCTCGCCGCGGGTGAAGAGCATTGCGTGCTGAAACTGCATACGGCGCACAACGTCGCCGACTGCCGCAGCGACTCCTACGTCAAGGGGGTCGCCGGAGGGCAGGCCGTGGGCGAGTTCTGCGGAATGGTCTACGTGGCTCCCGACGCCCAGCGCACCGACGCCCGGCAGCAGAGCCGCAACATCCTGTTGAGCCGGACGGCCCGCATCACGACCCAGCCGCAGCTGGAAATCTACGCCGACGACGTGAAATGCTCGCACGGCGCGACGGTGGGGCAGATGGATGCCGAGGCGATACTTTACATGCGCCAGCGCGGTTTGAGCGAAGCCCAGGCCCGGCGGTTGCAGATCGAAGGATTCGTCGGCGACGTGGTGACCCGCTGCGGCATCGAGCCGCTGTGCGGGGCGATCCTGGAACGGGCCGCGGCGAAAATCGAAACCCTGTGAGAAATGTTCGACGTTGAAAAAATACGGGAGGAGTTCCCGATCCTGCACCGCGAAGTCTACGGCAAGCCGCTGGTTTACCTCGACAGCGGGGCTACGGCGCAGAAACCCCGGACGGTGATCGAGACGGTCGATCGCCTTCACCGGGAGCTGAACGCCAACATTCACCGCGGGGTGCATTTCCTCTCGGAGGAGGCGACGGTGTTGTATGAAGCCGCCCGGGAGCGGATCGCGTCGTTCGTCGGGGCGGCCGAAAAGGAGGAGATCGTCTTCACGGCGGGCGCCACGGCGTCGCTCAACACGGTGGCTTACGCCTGGGGCGACGCCTTCGTCGGAGCGGGGGACAACATCCTCGTCAGCGAGATGGAGCACCACTCGAACATCGTGCCGTGGCAGATGCTGGCCGAACGCAAGGGGGCCGAAATCCGCGTGCTTCCGTTCGACGAGGCGGGAGCGCTGCGCACGGACCTCCTGCCGTCGCTCGTGGACGAACGTACGCGCGTGGTGGCCGTCACGCAGGCGTCCAACACGCTCGGCACGCGGCCCGACCTGCGGACGGTGGTCGAAGCGGCGCATGCCGCGGGGGCCGTTGTCGTTGTCGACGGCTGTCAGGGCGTGGTTCACGGCGGGGGCGATGTCCGGGCGATGGACTGCGACTTCTACGCCTTCTCGGGCCACAAACTCTACGGGCCGACGGGAATCGGCGTGCTGTACGGCAAGCGCGAACTGCTGGAACGGATGCCGCCGTTCATGGGCGGCGGCGACATGGTCGACACGGTGACGTTCGCGAAGACCACCTATGCCCCCGTGCCGCTGAAATTCGAGGCCGGAACGGCCAATTTCGTGGGCGCCATCGGACTGGGCGAGGCGGTGAAGTTCATGCAGCGGTTCGACCCTGCGGAGATCGAAGCCCACGAGGAGGCGCTGCTGCGCCGCGCCACGGAGCGGCTGGAGGGGATCGGCGGACTGCGGATTTACGGCACGGCGCCCGGCAAATGCGCCATCCTCTCGTTCAATGTCGAGGGGGTGCATCCCTACGATATGGGGATGATTCTCGACAAGCTGGGCATTGCGGTCCGCACGGGCCAGCACTGCGCCGAGCCGGTGATGGACCACTACGGGACGACGGGCATGTGCCGGGCCTCGTTCGCACTGTACAATACGCTTGCGGAGGCCGATGCGCTGGCCGCCGGGGTCGAACGGGCCGTGAAGATGCTGCGCAACTGAAAATTAAAAACTACTACCTATGTTCATCGTACTCGAAGGCTTGGACGGAGCGGGCAAGTCGACCCAGATCCGGATGTTGCGCCAGTTGCTCGCAGAACGTGGCGTGGAGAGCGAATACGTTCATTTTCCGCGTTTCGATGCGCCGGTCTACGGCGAACTGATCGCCCGCTTCCTGCGCGGCGAATTCGGCGGCGTGAACGAAGTCGACCCCTATCTGGTGGCCCTGCTCTTCGCGGGCGACCGGGCGGCGGCCGGCCCGCAGATCCGGGCGTGGATCGCCGAAGGCAAAGCCGTGGTCCTCGACCGTTACGTCTATTCGAACGTGGGTTTCCAGTGTGCGAAACTACCTGCCGGCGAGCGGCGCGACCGCCTCGCGCAGTGGATTCTGGACCTGGAATTCGGTTACAACGACCTGCCGCGCCCCGATCTGTCGCTGTTCCTCGACGTGCCGTTCGCCTTCACCGAACGAAAGCTCACGGAGGTCCGCGAGGGAGACGACCGCGACTACCTGCAAGGCAGCCGGGACATTCACGAAGACGCTCTCGACCTGCAACGGCGCGTGCGCGAGGTGTACCTCGCCGCCGCGGCGAAGGACGATTCGCTGCGTGTGGTCGATTGCAGCGATCCGTCGGGGGCGATGGGTTCGCCCGAACATAATTTCGAAAAAATACGGGCCGTGCTGGCCCCGATACTCGACGCGCGATGAGAAAGACCCGGACTTTCAAAATCGCGGCCAACGTCTGCCGGCTGATCCTCGCCTGCACGTTCATCGTTTCGGGTTTCACGAAGGTGATAGATCCGTGGGGCACGGCGCTGAAGGTCAACGAGTACCTTTCGATCTACGGACTCGACTACCTGCAGCCCGGGGCGATGGTCTTTTCGATCTGGCTGTGCGGAGCGGAGCTGATGATGGGCTGCATGCTGCTGTTCAAGGTCCGTATCCGGCTGATTTCGATCTTCGCCGTGCTGTCGATGGTTTTCTTCACGCTGCTGACGCTGTTGAGCGCCACGCTCATCCCCGTCGAGGACTGCGGGTGCTTCGGCGAGGCGCTGAAACTTACCCCGTGGGAGACTTTCGTCAAGAACGTCGTGCTGCTGCCGATGGCCTTCGTGGTGTGGTGGCGTTACCGGCCCGACAAGATTTTCGCCTTCAAACCGCTGGAGATCGTGCTTACCTGCACGTTCTTCTTTCTGGCGATGTACCTCGGCTATTACTGTTACATTCACCTGCCGCTCGTGGATTTCCTGCCCTATAAGGTCGGGGTCAATATCCGCGAGGCGATGCAGGCTCCCGTCGTCGAGCCGGGCGAGTCGGAAACCGTGCTGGTCTACCGCAACAGGCGGACGGGCCGCGAGCGCGAGTTCTCGCTGGAAGACACCGAGTGGCAGGATGCCGAAAAATGGGAGTGGGTCGACACCCGCACCACGAGCGAAGTCCCGGCCGTGAGACCTCTTGTGAGCGAATTCGCCCTGCGCGACGCCGAGGGCGACGCCACGGAGGAGGTGCTGACGATGCCGGGGCGGGTTTACATGCTCTGCGTCACGGCTTTCGACCGCCTGCCGCGTTCGTGCGCACGGCGCATGGCCCGGCTTGCGGAGCGCGCCCGTGAGGAGGGTGCGCACGTGGTCTGCCTGACGCCCGATCCGCTTTACGGCGTCACGTGGCACGAGTTCGGCACGGTGGAGGTGCGGTGCTACAACATCGACGCCTCGACGATGAAAACCATGCTCCGCGCCGATAACGGGCTTGTCGTGCTGGACGACGGAACCATCACCTCTAAAAAGAACTGTCGCGATATTCGTCCGTAGGGGCATCCTGCGGGACGCTGGTATGAAAGTTGACGCCGGAAACGGTGTCAACTTTTTTCGTATGCGAATCATCCCCATTTTAGCGATCGCCCTGCTTGCCGGGGCGTGTTCCCGTAAGACGCCCGCACCTGCGGTGGTACGCCCCGTGAAGGTGGCGACGGCTGCCGGCGCGGGACTTATCGACAAGGATTTCGCCGGCATGGCTACTCCCGACGACGCTGTGAACCTCGCCTTCAAGGTGGCGGGGCAGGTCCTCGACGTGCCCGTTTCGCAGGGCGCGGGCGTGAAGAAGGGGGAGCTGCTCGCCGAACTCGACCCCCGGGACATCGAGTTGCAGGTCGCGGCGACCCGCTCGGCCTTCGAGGAGACCCGCTCGCAGCAGCAGCGCATGCAGCGGCTGCTGGAGCACGAGGCGGTGTCGCGGCAGGAGGCCGAAGCGGCCGCGACGCGCTATGCGCAGGCCCGCTCGACCTACGAGAACACCCTCGACCTGCTGAAGGACACCCGCCTGAAGGCCCCGTTCGCCGGGGTCGTCGAGCGCAAGTACGTCGATAATTTCGAACGCGTGCAGGCCGGACAGCCGATTCTCCGGCTGGTCAATCCCGTCACCTCGACCGTCCAGTTCACGCTGCCCGAAAACGCGCTGCCGCTGTTGCGGGACAGCTCCACGCGCTTTACCGTCGCGTTCGACAACTACCGGGGCGCGGCCATTCCGGCCCGCCTGAAAGAGTATGTCGAAACCTCGTCCGACGCCTCGGGATTCCCCGTGTCGCTGACTCTCGAAAACCCCGATCCGGCCCGTTACCGCATCTCGCCCGGCATGTCGTGCACGATCACCATGTTGAGCGCCGATCCCGTTCCCGATGCCGTGTCGCTGCCCGTTTCGGCCGTCTACGCCCCGGCCGGGGGCGGGACCTACGTCTGGATCGTCGGCGCGGGCGACCGCGTCATGCGCCGCGAGGTGACGCTCGGGGAGCTGTTCGGCCGCGACCGGGTGGTCGTCGACAGCGGTGTCGCGCCCGGCGAACGGGTCGTCACGGCGGGCGTTTACCAGCTGCGCGAGGGCGAACGGGTCCGGATCTTAAACTGACGCCGCCATGAACCTGCCCGAATATTCGCTGCGCAGCGCCAAGGTGATCTGGTTCTTCCTCGCCGTGCTGCTGGCGGGAGGCGCCCTGGGGTTCGCCACGCTGGGCAAGAAGGAGGATGCGGTCTTCGTCATCAAGTCGGCGTCGCTCGTCTGCTCCTATCCGGGGGCCACGCCGCAGCAGGTCGAGGAGCTTGTCACTGAACCCATCGAACGCGAGGTGCAGTCGATGCGCCGCGTGCATAAAATCACTTCGGAATCCTATTACGGGCTTTCGAAGATACAGGTCGAACTGGACCCGGCCACACCCGCCGCCGAAATTCCGCAACTGTGGGACGAACTGCGCCGCAAGGTGCTCAACGTCCAGCCGCGCCTGCCCGCGGGGGCTTCGGCGGTGACCGTCGCCGACGATTTCGGCGACGTGTACGGCATCTACTACGGGCTTTCGGTCGACGGAGGCTTCACCTGGTCCGAACTGCGCGACTGGGCGCAGCGGCTCAAAACGGCGCTCGTGACGGTCGACGGCGTGCAGAAGGTGGCCCTCTACGGCGAACAGACGCCCGTGGTGAACGTCTATGTCAGCATGGCGACGCTGGCCAATTTCGCCATCCGTCCCGAAACCATCGTCGCGACCATCGGCCAGCAGAATTCCATCGTCGACAGCGGCGAGAAGCAGGCCGGAAAACTCCAGATACAGATTCTCGAGGACGGAACCTACAAGACGCTCGACGATCTTTCGGACCAGCTGCTGATCTCCTCTTCGGGCAAACAGTACCGCCTGGGCGACATCGCCCGCGTCGAGCGGGGCTACGCCGAGCCGCCGCAGACGATGATGCGCGTCGACGGCCGCCGCGCCGTGGGCATCGGCGTCTCGACCGAGGAGGGCGTCGACGTGGTGAAGACCGGTGCGGAGATCGAATCCCTGCTGGCTTCGCTCACGCGGCAGATGCCGCTGGGCATGGAGCTGACGGTGCTCTATCCCGAGAACCGCATCGCCCGGGAGGCCAATTCCACGTTCATTCTCAACCTCGCCGAGTCGGTTGCGATCGTCATTCTGATCATCATGCTCGTCATGGGCTTCCGCGCCGGGGTGCTGATCGGCAGTTCGCTGCTCTTCTCGATCGGCGGCACGCTGCTCCTGATGCAGTTTCTGGGCGAGGGGCTGAACCGCACCTCGCTGGCCGGTTTCATCATCGCGATGGGCATGCTCGTCGACAACGCCATCGTCGTCACCGACAATGCACAACAGGCCATGCTGCGGGGCGTGGCACGCCGCACGGCCGTCGTCGAGGGAGCCAACGCCCCGCGGTGGAGCCTGCTGGGGGCCACGCTGATCGCCATATTCTCGTTTCTGCCGCTGTACCTTGCCCCCTCGTCGGTGGCCGAAATCGTCAAGCCGCTGTTCGTCGTGCTGGCTCTCTCGCTGCTGTTGAGCTGGGTGCTGGCCCTGACGCAGACGCCGCTGTTCGGCAATTTCATGCTCAAGGTGAAACCCGTCGCCGGCGATCCCTACGACACGCGCTTCTACCGCGCCTTCGACCGCCTGCTGGCCGCCCTGCTGCGGTGGCGGTGGGCCGTCGCGGCGACGGTCGCGGGGCTGTTCGTCCTGTCGCTGGCCGTCATGGGGCTGATGCCCCAGAACTTCTTTCCGTCGCTCGACAAACCCTATTTCCGGGCCGACGTACTGCTGCCCGACGGGTATAATATCCGCGATACGGAGCGTAATCTGCTCGCCATGGAGGAGTGGCTGCGCGCGCAGCCCGAGGTGAAGACCGTCTCGATGACGCTCGGGTCGACGCCGCCGCGTTACTATCTGGCCAGCAGCAGCATTTCGTTGCGTCCCAATTTCGGCAACATCCTCGTCGAGCTGCACGACAAGCGGCAGACCGAGGCTGTCGAGGAGCGTTTCAACGCCTATGTCACCGCGAATTTTCCCGACGTGTGGCTGCGCTCGTCGCTCTTCAAGCTCTCGCCCGTGCCCGACGCGGCCATCGAATTCGGCTTCATCGGCGACGACGTCGACACGCTGCGCCGTCTCGCGGCCCGGGCCGAAGAGGTGATGTGGCGCACCCCCGGAGCCGTAAACATCCGCAACGGCTGGGGCAACCGCGTGCCGATGTGGCAGCCGGTCTACTCGCAGATGAAGGGCCAGCGCATCGGCATCACCCGCAGCCAGATGGCCCGCGGCATCACCATCGCCACGCAGGGATACACGCTGGGCGAATACCGCGAGGGCGACCAGTTCATGCCGATCCTTCTGAAAGACGAGAACATCGGTTCGTATAACCTGACCAATTTGCAGGCCCTGCCGATCTTCAATCCTTCGGGCAAGGTCTTTTCGATCGAGCAGGCGACCGACGGATTCCGTTTCGATTTCCGGCCGGGCGTCATCAAGCGTTTCAACCGCCAGCGGGTGATGAAGGCCCAATGCGACCCGGGCCGCGGGGTCAACACCATGCAGCTTTTCGCCGCGCTGCGCGATTCGGTGGACCGCGCCGTGGTGCTTCCCGAGGGCTACTCGATGAAGGTCTTCGGCGAGCAGGAGAGCCAGCAGGAGTCCAACGAGGCGCTGGCCGAATACATGCCGCTGACGCTGGTGCTCATCCTCATCGTCCTGCTGCTGCTGCTGCGCAACTACCGCGAGCCGGTCGTCATTCTGCTGATGATCCCCCTGATCTTCATCGGCGTGGTGCTGGGACTGGCCGTCACGGGCAAGGTGTTCAACTTTTTCTCCCTGCTGGGGTTGCTGGGGCTCGTCGGCATGAACATCAAGAACGCCGTGGTGCTCGTCGAGCAGATCGGCGTGCTGCGGGCCGCGGGCAAAGACCCCTACGAGGCCCTGACCTCTGCGACACGCAGCCGTATCGTCCCGGTGGCGATGGCCTCGGGAACGACCATTCTGGGCATGCTGCCGCTGTTGTTCGACTCGATGTTCGGCGCGATGGCCGCCACGATCATGGGCGGACTGCTGGTCGCCACGCTGCTGACGGTCTGCGTCCTGCCGGTGGTCTACGCGCTGTTCTACAATATCCGCAAGCCATGAAGATAACAGTTTCGATAATCGCCCTTTGGCTCTGCGTCCCGGCGCTGGGGCAGACCTCGCTCGCCGACTACCGCGCTGCCGTCGCCGATTACAGCTGGCAGCTGAAGATCGCCGCCTCGAAGAGCAATGCGGCGGCCGAGACGGCGGGGCAGGCCCGTACGGGCTACTTACCGCGGCTCGCGATGGACGGCAGTTTCACGGCGACCGTGCGCCATTTCGACGGCGTGGAACGCTGGACGTTCAGCCTCCTGCCGCAGCTGGTGCAGACCGTCTACGGCGGCGGTGCGGTGCGGGCCGCGGCCCGGCAGGCCGAACTGGGCTACGGCATCGCGCTGTGCGACGAGGAGTTTTCGCGCCTCGACGTGCGCTATGCCGCCGACTACGCCTACTGGAACCTCTCGGCCGTGGAACTCTATGCCACCTCGATGCGGCAGTATGTCGCGATCATCCGTTCGCTCAAGGAGGTCGTCGACCGCCGCTTTTCGGAGGGCTATATCGCCAAGGGCGACGTGCTGATGATCGACGCACGGTTGAGCGAGGCCGAATACTCGCTCGTGAGCGCCGAGCAGAGTTACGAGGTCGCGCTCCATAACTTCAACATCCTCCGCGGAACCGACGCCGCGCTCGGCGTACAGCTCGCGCAGGGCATCCGCGACTCGCTGCCGATGCCCGGACGGGTCGTGGCGGCCGAGGCGCTGGAGCGGCGTCCCGACTATGCCGCCGCGCGGCTGCGCTCGGAGCAGGCCGAGGCGGGAATCCGGGCCGTCCGCGCGCCGTTCAATCCGCAGTTGAGCGTGGGTGTCGGCGGCATGTGGCAGCCCTATTACCCCAACAGCACGGGGGCGACCTACGTCGACGGATCGGCTTTCGTGAAACTCTCCGTGCCGATCTTCCACTGGGGCGAACGCCGCCGGGCCGTGGGGGCCGCGCGCGCCGTGCAGTTGCAGCAGGAGTGGAACGCCGCGCTCGTGCACGACGACATCGTGCGCGAGGAGATGAACGGCTGGACGGCCCTCGTGCAGAGCCGCGCGCAGGTCGACGCCTCGGAAGAGAGTCTCCGCATCGCGGGCGAGAACCTCTCCATCAGCACCTATTCCTACGGCGAAGGCCTGGCGACGATCCTCGACGTCCTGCAAGCCCAGTTGAGCTGGATTCAGCTCTATTCGAACGCCATCCGGGCGCATTACAACTATGCCGTGGCGGTGTCGGACTACCAGCGCATCACGGCGCAATAGAAAAACGGCGGAGAATCTCTCCGCCGTTTTTTCCTGCCGCCGGGCGTTCTACGCCTTCGCCGGCTGGGTGCTGACCACGGCGATCTCGCGCGACACGGGTGCGATCCTGCGCAGCATCTGCACCATGCCGCAGTACTTTTCGTGTGTCAGTTCCAGTGCGCGGCCGACCTTCGCCTGGTCGTCTTCGGAGCTGCATTCGACGTTGTAAACCACATGGAACGAGCGGTATACGCTTTCGGATTGAACCGTCTCGGCGGATAAATCGCCCGAATAGCTGATTTCGAAGCGTTTGGGCGTGATGCGCTCTTTCTGCATGATCATCAGCGCCGTCTGGGCGGAGCATTGCGCCGCGGCGTAGAGCATCAGGGTCTTGGGATTCATCGCGTCGCATCCGGTGCCGTTTTCGGTCCGGAATTTCCCGTTTCCGGACATCTGTAAAGTTACTTTTTCAATCATGGATTTCGGTTTTTGTGTTCAACAATAACCCGGGGGCAAATTCCGTTCCTTTGGTAGTGTGCGGATGGGCAAAAATTCGTATATTTGCCCGTATTTAGTGAAACAATGCATATGCGAAAATTCCGGATTTCATTGCTGACCCTTGCCCTTGCGGCGTGCGCCTTCGGCGCGCAGGCTGCCGGGCCTGAAATAGAGACCCTCGCGGGGCGCGCCCGCGACCTGTTCGATTACGGCCGCTGGAGCGACGCCCGGCAGGAATTCCTGCGCGTCAGGGCGGCGCTGACGCCTTCGGACCGCCTGCTGGCCCAGGAGGCGGATTTTTACCTGGCCGCCTGCGCCGTGGAGCTGGGCAGCCCCGATGCCGAAGGGGCCTTGCGCGAATTCGCGGAGCGTTATCCCGAATCGGTCTACGCCAACGACGTGCGTTTCGCGCTCGGTTCGTTCTACTGCGCCGCGGGGAACATGGAAAAGGCCCGCGAGGCTTTCGCGCAGACCGATTACAAGGCGTTGAGCGCGCCGCGCCGCGAGCAGTACGACATCCGCATGGGCTACGTCGCGTTCGCCGGGGGCGACTACCGGAAGGCGTACGACTATTTCGACCGCATCGGCAGCCGCAGCGAATACGCCGATCATGCCCGTTACTACAAGGCCTATATCGACTATGCCGAAGGGCGTTACGGCCGTGCGAAGCAGGCCTTCACGGCGCTTCTGCGCAGCGACGCCTACCGCGACGTGGTTCCCTATTACCTCATGCAGATCGAGTTCCGCGAGGGCAACTACCGCTATGTGGTCGAAAACGGCGAGACGCTGGCCCGCCGGGCCGTTCCCGAGCGGCGCGCCGAGCTGGAGCGCGTGGTCGCCGAATCGTGGTTCCGGCTGGAGGATTTCAACAGGACGCTGGAGCACCTCGCGGCTTTCCGGAAGGCCGGCGGGGAGATGGACCGGGACGCCAGCTACCTGGAGGGCTTCTCGCTCTACCGCACGGCCCGCTATGCGGAGGCTGCGGAGTGGCTGCGCAAGGCGTGCGGCGCCGAAGACGCGCTGACGCAGAACGCCTCCTACCACCTGGCCGACTGTTACCTGCGCGCCGGGGACAAGGAGTCGGCGATGCAGGCTTTCGCGATGGCTTCCGACGAATCGCTCGACGCGACGGTGGCCGAGGACGCGCTGTTCAACTACGCCAAATTGCAGTACGAACTGGGCGGCGGCGCCTTCAACGGCGCGATCAACGTGCTGACGCGCTATGTCGAACGCTATCCTTCGTCGCCGCGCGCGGAGGAGGCCCGTGCGCTGCTGATCGCCGCTTACTACAACTCCCGCGACTACGATGCCGCGTACAGGGCCATCAAACAGATGCCCTCGGGCGACGCCGACATCCGTGCGGCGTTGCAGAAGATCACCTATTTCCGCGCTCTGGAGGCCTACAAGGCGGGCGACATGCGTGCGGCGCAGCGTTACCTCACGGAATCCGCCGCGGTGAACGTCAGCCCCAAGTACACCGCGCTGAATGCCTTCTGGCAGGGTGAAATCGCCTTCGCACAGGGCGACTACCCGGTGGCGGCGGCCAAATACAACGCCTATCTGAAGCGTGCGCCCCGCACCGAGCGGGAGTATGCGCTGGCGTGGTACAATCTCGGTTACTGCGCCTTCGACCGCAACGATCTGGGGCAGGCGCAGGCTTCGTTCCGAAAGTTCCTCGCCGCCTGGTCGCCGCGCGACCGTTACCGCGCCGACGCCTACAACCGGCTGGGCGACGCGGCCTATTCCGACCGCCGTTTCGAGGAGGCCGTGGGGGAGTATGACAAGGCCATCGCCCTGGCGACGCCCGAACAGCAGTACGCCCGCTACAAACGGGCCGTGACGCTCGGCATCCTGGGCCGCACGGACCAGAAGCAGCAGGCCCTGCGGCAGATCGCCGCTTCGGGCGGCGACTATGCCGACGAAGCCTCCTACGAGCTGGGACGCAGCTACATCGCGCAGGAGAAGTATGCCGAGGGCGCCGCGCAGCTCGAAAAGTTCGTGGCCGCCTATCCGTCGTCGCCCCGCTGCACGCAGGCGCTGTCCGACCTCGGGCTGGCCTACCTGAATCTGGGCGACAAGCAAAAGTCGCTCAAGTATTACGATCGGGTGGTCGGGGCGTCGCCCCACTCCTCAGAAGCCAGGGGCGCGATGCAGTCGATCCGCGAGATCTACGTTTCGCAGGGCGATGCCGACGCCTATTTCGACTACGCCGCCAAGGCCGGACTGGAGAGCGACTTGACGGCCCTTTCGCGCGACTCGCTGTCGTTCGCCGCGGCACAGAAACTCTACCTCGACGGACAGCAGGAGGCTGCCGCGAAGTCGCTGCGCAGCTATGTGCAGAGCTATCCGAAGGGGTATTACCTGACCGACGCGCTCTACTATCTGAGCGACTGCTACCTCCGCTCGGGCGAGCGCGGGGAGGCCATTGAGACGCTCACGGCGCTCGCCGACCGGGGGACGACCCAGTACACGGTCGCCGTGCTGGAGAAGCTCTCCGAGATGACTTATGCCGACGAACGCTGGGACGAAGCCGCCTCGGCCTACCGCCGGCTTTACGACGCCGCGCCGACCAAAACGGGCCGCGAGGAGGCCATGAAGGGCTATGTGCGTGCGACGGTGGCCGGGGGCGACGGGGCGAAGATCGCTGCGATGGCCGCCGACGTCTGCGGGCACGACGATGCGGGGGCCGCGGCGCTCCGCGAAGCGAAGTACGCCTGGGCCGGGCAGCTGCGCGCCGAAGGCCGCCGCGACGAGGCCGTGAAGCTCTACCGCGAACTGGCGAAGGACGTGCGCACGAAAGAGGGTTCCGAGGCTGCCTATTACGTGATTGAATCCACGTTCGGGAGCGGCGACATGGACAAGACCGAAAAGGAGGTCTTCGCCTTCTCCGAACGGGAGCCGCAGGCTTACTGGCTGGCCAAGGCCTTTATCCTGCTGGGCGACGTGTATGTGAAGAAAGGGGATAATTTCCAGGCCCGGGCAACGTGGCAGAGTGTCGCCGACGGTTATTCGCCTGCCGACGACGGCATCGTGGACGAAGCGAAGGCGCGAATCGCAAAACTCAACTGACGATGAAGAAGATGCTGATAGTGGCCGCCCTCGCGGCGGTGCTGCCGCAGTTGGCTGCGGCGCAGGTCGAAAAGCAGGTCGAAGTGACCAAGGCCTATGTCCCGAAGGTGGAGAGCGCCTCGAAACTGGCCGTCCAGCCCGACATGACCGACACGGCGCGCATGCGCCCCGAAATCGACTACACCATTACGCCGCTGTCGTTGCGCACGACGCTCTCGCCGCGTCCGATCCGCCCCGCGACGGTGACCTACTGGGAGTTCAACCGACCGCTGCCCTTCTACCTGAAGGCCGGGGCGGGGTATCCGCTCAACTCGGTGCTGGACTTCTACGCCTCGTCGCAGAATCCGTCGACGGGCTACGTCGTGGGGTACGTCAACCACGAGGGGCGGTACGCCGATATTAAAAACGATTTCGGGGTGAAGAACAATTCGACGCGGATGTTCAACCGCATCGGGGCCGCCGCGGGCAAGTATTTCGGCCGGCACATCCTCGAAGGCGACATTTACTACGACAACCGGATGTATCACCGTTACGGGGCCTGGGCCGACGGAGACGGCGCGGACCTCGGGATCGGGGGGATGAACGACTACGGCGATGCGAACGTCGCGGTGCGTTTCGGCGACAATTTTCAGGACTTGAGCCGCACGAACTTTGAAATAGCCCTGCGCGGGGGGATGTTCTTCGACCACTCCGAGTGGCCGGATTACGGCGACAAGGCCCGGCAGACCGCACTTGAGGCCAGGGCGAAGATCGCCCGGGGATTCGGGCGCAGCAGGTTCTCGCTCGAAGCGGGATACGAATTGCGGTCCGGGCAGAAATCGCTGGAGGGTAGCAGCCAGCAGCTGATCCACGCCGCCCTGCGCTACGGTTTCGCAGGCGGGGTCGTGCGCTTCGACGTGGGGGCCGACTACTACCGCGACCGGACCGAGTTCGAAGGAGAACCCTCGAACCTCGTGAAGAGTGAAAATTATGTCATTCCTTTCGCCCGGCTCGATTTCAATCTCGGAACGCCGGGGCTGAAACCCTTCTTCGAGGCCGACGGCGCGGTGACGCCGAACGACTTCCGGGCGCTGACGCAGGAAAATCCCTATGTCGCCTCCTCGACGTGGCTCGACAAAAGTTCCGTGGACTACAATTTCCGTCTCGGACTGGGCGGCAGTCTCTGGCGCAGCCGCTTCGACTACCGTGTCTACGCCGGGGTGTCGGTCCGCGACAACCATCTTTTCTGGACCACGTACCGGAGTTTGTCGGACGATCCTGCTTTTTCGGAGGTTTTTCAGGGCGTTCTGGTCCCTGTGATGGCGCGGCAGACCGTCACTTCGTTCAACGGCGAGATCGAGTTCCGGCCCGTGAGCGCGCTGAAATTCGACCTGGGCGTGCACGGCTACCTCTATAACGACGAGACGGACCTGAAAAACGGCGCTCCGTCGTTCGCCGGGAACGTGGGCGTCGCCTACGAGGGCCGCAAGGTCTCGTTCGGGGTGAAGGCGCTGATGCAGGGCGTGCGCCGCTGGACGGTGATCGACCTTTCGGCTACGACCGACGCTTCGGAACCGGTCTGTGGTCCGTCTTTCGAAGCGCCCTTCGGCGTGGACCTGCGGGTGAATTTCGACTGGAAGGTTTCGGGCCGCGTGACGCTCTTCGCCGAGGGCCGCAACCTCGTCAACCGCCGCCTGTACGAATACCCCTGGTATCCCGAACTGGGAGCCAATTTCACGGTGGGCGTCAAGGCCAATTTCTGAAACCGTTTCCGCCGGGAGCGGTTTTCCGGAACGGGGGCTTTTTCGAAAAGCCCCCGTTTTTTTGCCCCTCGCGAAAGACGACAATTCGTTTAATTGATGATCATTTTCGGCTGTCGGGAAGAACCGACCGGAAATTTCGCTATATTGGAGCGAATTTAATTCATACGACCATGAAACATACAATGCCCGAGCTTCCCTATGCACCGGAAGCGCTTGCTCCGAAGATGAGCAAAGAGACCTTCGATTACCACTATGGAAAGCATTTGCAGACTTATGTGAACAACCTGAACAACCTGATCGCGGGGACGCCTTACGAAGAGATGCCGCTCGACGAGATCGTTCGCAAGGCAGACGGGGGCATTTTCAACAATGCCGCCCAGGCCTGGAACCATACCTTCTTTTTCCGGATGCTGACTCCCGCGCAGCAGCCGATGCCCGCGAAGCTGGCCGCCAAACTCACCGAGGCGTTCGGTTCGGTGGAGGCTTTCAAGGAGCAGTTCACCAAGGCCGCCGTGGGGCTGTTCGGCTCCGGATGGGCGTGGCTGGCGATGGACAAGGCCGGGAAGCTGTCGATCGTCGCCAAGCCGAACGCCGGCAACCCGATGACCGACGGACTGCGTCCGGTGATGACCGTGGACGTTTGGGAGCACGCCTATTACATCGACTACCGCAACCGTCGTCCCGATTTTCTGGCGGCGTTCTGGGAGCTGATCGACTGGCAAAAGGTCGCCGACCGCTGCATCCCGAAGCGGTATAAGTGCACGGCCTGCGACTACGTCTACGACCCGGCGAAGGGCGATCCCGAGACGGGCATCGAGCCGGGGACGCCGTTCGAGGAGATTCCCGACGACTGGACCTGCCCGATCTGCGGACTCTACAAGACCGACTTCGAGGCTGTCGAGGAGTAAACGAAAAACCTCCGCGTTTTCTGGAGGGGCCTCGCAAGCCGGAATCAGAGCGTACCCTGCTTGAGCTGCTCGACGAAACGGTCGATGCGCCGCAGCTGCTGCGGAATCTTGATCGACTGCGGGCAGTGCGACACGCACTGGTTGCAGCCGATGCAATGGCTCGCCTGCCGGAGTTTGGGAACCGAGCGGTCGTAACCGATGAGGAACGCCCGGCGGGCCTCCCGGTAGCCGGGGTCCTGCCGGTCCTTGGGCACGTTGCCTTCGTTCACGCAGCGGTTGTAGTGGGCGAAGATCGCCGGGATGTCCAGCCCGTAGGGGCAGGGCATGCAGTACTGGCACTCGGTGCAGGGCACGGTGGGGTATTTGAGCATCAGCTGCGCGGTATCTTCGAGCAACGCCAGTTCCTCGCCGGTGCAGGGTTCGAGCGGCGAATAGGTGCGGATATTGTCCTGAAGGTGCTCCATGTAGGTCATGCCGCTCAACACGGTCAGCACTCCGGGCCAGGAACCCGCGTAGCGGAAGGCCCACGAAGCGGTGCTCTCGGTCGGACGGCGCTCCTTGAGCCGTTCGACCAGATGGTCGTTCAGCCGCGAAAGGCGCCCGCCGAGCAGCGGCTCCATGATCACGGCCGGGATGCCGCGCTTCTCCAGCTCGCCGTAGAGATATTCGGCATTGACGTTTCTGTCCGAAGCATGCTTCCAGTCGACGTAGTTCATCTGGATCTGGACGAAATCCCACCGCGCCTCACCGCTGTCGTGCATGGCCAGCAGGTGGTCGAAGACCTTCTGATCGCCGTGGAACGACCACCCGAGGTTGCGGATGCGCCCGGACTCGCGCTCGCGCAGCAGAAAGTCGAGCACGCCGCAGTCGATAAAACGTTCGTTGAACGTCTCGATGCCCTTGTCGCCGCCCACAGCGTGCAGCAGATAGTAATCCAGATAATCCGTTTGCAAGTCGCGAAGCGACCGCCGGTACATCTCCTCCGAATCCTTGAATATCCGAGCGGGAGACATTCCCCGCCCTGCCATACGGTGATTGGACATCTTCGTGGCGATGAACACCTTCTCGCGCGGATGGCGTTTGAGGGCGATACCCGTCGATTTTTCGGAAAAGCCCTGTATGTAGACGGGGGCCGTGTCGAAATAGTTGACCCCGTGGGCGATGGCATAATCGACCAGCTCGTTGACGGTCTCCTGGTCGATCGGGTTGCCGTCGGCCGCCGGCGAATCCAGCAGGGGCCAGCGCATGCAGCCGTAGCCCAGCAGCGACACGCGGTCGCCCGTCGAGGGGCAGGTCCGGAAGGTCATCCGATCGGTCGGGACCTCACCCGCAGCGGCAGCGCTCGGCGCCGTACCTTTCGTCTTACAGCCGTAAAAGCCGGCCGTTGCGGCGGCCGCGCCGACACCGAACGTTTTGAGGAATTTCCGGCGGTCTATCTTTTTCTTCTCCATGTTTTCTTGCGTTTAGACGGTTCTGTGGCGCGAATGGCCTTCGACATAAATGGCGCTGAACGGACGCGCCGGACAGAGATTCTCGCAGGCCCCGCAGCCGATGCAGCGTTCTTCGTTCACGGCGGGGATGCGCGGCGACTTGGGATCGTCGGGGTCCCGGCGCACCATCTTGATCGCCCCGGCAGGGCAATGGCGCGCACAGTTGTTGCAGCTGACGCCGTCGGTGTTGACCACGCAATTCTCCGCAATCCACACGGCATGGCCGATCTGGATCGACGATTTCCCGGCGAGGTCGGTCAGGCGGATGGCGCCCGTGGGGCACACCTCGGCGCACTTCGTGCACTCCGGACGGCAGTATCCGCGCTCGAACGACATTTCGGGCTGCATGAGGGTCATCAGCTTGCCCGACGGACGCAACACCTGATTGGGACACACCGAAACACACAACTGGCATCCCGTGCAATGGGCGTTGAAGTGCCGCAGGCTCTGCGCTCCGGGCGGAACGACGGGCGTGGCACGGTTCGGAATCTTCTTGTCGACGATCACCGCCAGCCCGCCGTCGACCTTCTTCTCCTGCGCCCGGAGCGCGGAGTAGGCCACGATGCCCGCCAGGCCGAGGAACCGGCGGCGCGAAGCGTCGGAAGGCGTCTTTGCGGTGTCGGCCGCCGGTCTCTGCGGCGCGGGAGCCGGGTCCGGTTTCCGCCGCCGCAGCGTATAGGTGATGGCCCCCTGGCGGCAGTTTTCGAGGCAGTCCATACAGGCCACGCAACGGCTGTAATCAATTTTATGCGCCGCAGGGTCGATACACGACGCCTTGCAGTTGCGGGCGCAGAGCTTGCATCCGTTGCACTTCGAGGTGTCGAAACGCGGTTTGAACAGCGAGTAGCGGGCGAGGAATCCCAGCACCGTGCCCACCGGACAGATCGTATTACAATAGGTGCGGCCGCTGCGCCACGCAAGAACAAACAGCACGGCGAACGTCACGACGGCAACAAGCAGCGTGGAAAGGCTCTTCATCCAGACGTCGACCGAATAGAAGGCGTAGCTGTCCATGCGCCCGGCGATGTATGCCAGCAGGTTGTTGCCCCACGCGTAGACCGGGGCCAGCAGGTTCGAGGCGATGCGGCCGTAGGCGCTGTAAGGCGCGAGCAGCGAACCGACACCCGCCAGCATCGCAGCGACGAACACGACGAGCATCCCCCGGCGCAGCCAGGTGAGGGCGGGGGAGTACGCGAAGCGGTTCCGGTGCTTTCTGCGCTTCCCGGAGGCCCACGAAACGATGTCCTGCATCACCCCCAGCGGGCAGATGACCGAACAGTACACGCGGCCGAAAAGAAGCGTCAGGATCACCAGGAACGCCACGACGCCGACATTCAGGGCCAGCAGGGCGGGCAGGAACTGGATTTTCGCCATCCAGCCGAACCACGCGTGAAGCGTTCCGGTAAAATCGAGGAACAGCAGCGTCGTCAGCACGAAGAAAAAGGCCGCGGCCGCAATTCTGATTTTTCGTAACATAGATTCAAATCTGAATCAAGTGAATTTATTTCGGAACTCATGTCGTATCGGGCCGTCGCCGTGGCCGCCGGGCCGCCCGAGACGGGGTTTTGGAGGTGGACCGGATTCGGGAGCGACGCCACCGGCGGCGAACAGGGCCAGCGGATTGATTTCAATGCAAATTACTCAACCATTCAACCGTTTCGGGATCGCGGTGATCCAGAAAACTGCTCTCCGGACGGTCCAGCGAGGCGATCACAGCCATGTCCTCGGCATCGAGCGCGAAGCCGAACACGTCGAAATTCTCCGCGATACGCTCCGCATGCACCGACTTGGGAATGCAGACCACACCGCGCTGAATCAGCCAGCGCAGCACCACCTGCGCCACCGTCTTTTTGTACCGGGCGGCGACCGCCAGCAGGACTTCGTTCGAGAACAGCCCGTTCTTGCCCTCGGCGAAAGGCGCCCACGACTCGATCTGCACGCCCTTCGTGCGCATGAACTCCGCGGCGGTGGTCTGCTGGTGGAACGGATGGGTTTCGACCTGATTGACCGCCGGCGCGACCTCGTTGTGCAGAATCAGGTCCTGAAGGCGGTCGGGGTAGAAGTTAGACACACCGATGGCGCGGATGCGGCCCTCGCGGTAAAGCTCCTCCATGGCGCGCCACGAACCGTAGACGTCGCCGTAAGGCTGGTGGATCAGATAGAGGTCCAGATAGTCCAGCCCCAGCTTCGACATCGACTCCTCGAACGCCTTTCTGGCAGGCTCATAACCCGCGTCGCTGATCCACAGTTTCGTGGTGATGAACAGCTCTTCGCGGGGAATGCCGCTGCGGCGGACGGCACGTCCCACGGCCTCCTCGTTGCCGTAGGCCGCGGCGGTGTCGATCGAGCGGTAACCGATCTTCAGGGCGTCGCCGACCGCCCGTTCGCAAACCTCCGGGTCCGAAATCTGATAAACGCCGAAGCCGAGGACCGGCATTTCGACGCCGTTGTTCAATTTTACGTATTCCATACCTCACTACTTTTTTATTTTTCCGGCAAAACTTCGTTCAGGCACGCAATGCCGTTCAGCGTGCGGGGATAACCGATATAGGGCAGCAACTGGGTCACGACGGCCAGCAGGGTGGCCTTGTCGTTGCCTATGTTCGCATTTCCGGCGATGTGGCCCTTCACCTGCGATTCGCAGCCCCCGAGCGAGACGAGCATCGAGAAGGTCAGCAGCTCGCGCATCTTCACGTCCAGGCCTCCGCGGGTCAGGAAATCGCCGAAGCAGTTGTCCGACAGGTAACGCTGGATGTGCTTCTGGTTCGCAGGGGCCGCCTCGCGCATCCCGTCGATACGCTCCGCGCCGAAAATCGACCGCTGCACCGCCAGCCCCTTTTCGAAGCGGTCCGCGGACGAGGTCGTCGACTGCCCCGCAAGCGGCAGCGTCACGCCGCGCGCCTCCAGCACCCCGTTGGTAATCCCTACGAAGTCGGCGACCTTCGCCATGCCGACGTAGGGAACGGCCTGATAAAGCGCCTCTTTCACCTCGACGGGCGTCACTCCGGCGTTCAGCGCGCCTTCGAGCGTCGTCCGGTAGGCGGTCCGGCCCTGCGAGGCGATGTTCGAGGCCAGGATGCACAGCATGCGCGTCCGCGTGTCGAGCTGGCCGTAGGCGGTCACTTCGCCGAGCGCAAAGTTACCAAAAATTTCAAATAATTCGGGGTCCGCATCCCCAAGTTCCGGTATTCCGCCCGGAAACAATTCGGCCAGGCGGCGTCGGGCGTCTTCACCCAGGCGGGAGGCCGGGGCCGGGACGGAAGCCGTCGCTGCCGCATATTGCGCGTCGTCGACCGGTTCGAGCCATGTGTTCTCGTTGGTCGCGGGATTGCACGCGACGGCCAGATGCGAGAACCAGCTGTCGGGAGCCGCGCCGTGCCAGTGGACCACGTCGGGCGCGATCTCCACGATGTCGCCCGGAAGCAACGCCCGGGCCGGACGGCCCTTCTCCTGATAATAGCCCCGGCCCCCGACGGCGATCAGGAGCTGGCCGCCCGTATGGCTGTGCCAGTTGTTGCGGCATCCGGGCGAAAAGGTGACGTTCGACACGGGCGCGTTCAGCCGCTTGTCGTCCGTCAGCGGAGCGAGCCAGGCCTGCCCGACAAAGTACTTCGAAAACTGTTCCGGCAGTTTGTCGCCCACGGGAAACGGGCTGACTTTTTTCGGTATTTCCATATTTTGAGCATTTAAGGATTGCAGGATTCCGCCCGAAAAGAGGGCTGCGGCGGTCAGGGCCGCGAAGAGGATTCGTTTCATCGGTTCAAAAGAATGGTTTCACGATGCAAAAATAGGGTATTTCGCGCAACGGTTCCGTACCCCGATTACGGTTCGGCATACCATTATTACGGAGCGGCGTCATTTTCGGTCGGGTGAAGACCGTCTGCACGCAAAACCGGTTCTGCGCCCCAGACACAGAACCGGATCAAAAACGGATCGGCAGACGACTGCCTCCGAAACCGGCGTCTCGCACACCGGAAGTGAAGGGGTCAGTCCCGCCGGCCCTGATTGGCGACGGCCTCCATCAGGGAGGCGATCTCGGCCGGGTCGCCCAGGAAATAGTCCTTCACACAGCCCAGCCCCTCGTCGAATTCGAAGACGTAGGGCACGGCCGTCGGGAGGTTGAACTCCGAAATGGCCTCGTCCGAAATCCCTTTCAGGTTCTTGATGATGCCCCGCAGGCTGTTGCCGTGGGCCACCACCAGCAGTTCGTCGTGGCGGGCCAGCGCCGGGAGTATCTCGCACTCCCAGTAGGGCATCGTGCGGGCCACGGTGTCTTTCAACGACTCGGTGCGGGGCAGTGCGGCGTCGGGAATCCCGGCGTAACGGAGATCGAAGCGCGGATTGCGGGGATCGTCCTCCGGAAGCGGCGCGGGGGCCACGTCGTAGCTGCGGCGCCAGACGTACACCTGCTCGTCGCCGTATTTTTCGGCCGTCTCGCGCTTGTTCAATCCCTGAAGCATGCCGTAGTGCTTCTCGTTGAGCCGCCAGGTCTTCGTCACCGGAATCCAGTCCCGGTCCATCCTGTCGATCACGACGTCGAGGGTCTTCACGGCCCGTTTCAGATAGGAGGTATAGGCGCGGCCGAAATGAAAACCCTCTTTGCGGAGCGTCTCCCCGGCTTTGACGGCCTCGGCGACGCCCTTCTCGCTCAAATCCACATCGGTCCACCCCGTGAACCGGTTTTCCCTGTTCCAGACGCTCTCGCCGTGGCGGAGCAAAACGATCTTTTTCATAACTGTCCGACTGCGTTTTCCGGTTCGGCGCGCACCTCGTTCTCCAAACGCCGGCATTCGCTGAAGTCCTTGATGTTCTGCATCGTGGTGCGTGCTATATTATCCACTGCTTCACGTGTGAAGAAGCCCTGATGCGAGGTGACGATCACGTTGTTGAACGACAGCAGGCGCGCCAGCACGTCGTCGTCCATGATGCGGTCGGAAGTGTCCTCGTAGAAGTACCCGGCCTCCTCCTCGTATACGTCCAGTCCGGCAGCGCCGATCTTCTTCTCTTTCAGTCCGTCGATCAGCGCCTCGGTATGGATCAGCTGACCGCGGCCCGTGTTGATGAGGATCACGCCCGGTTTCATGCGCGAAATGGCCGCGTCGCCGATCATGTAGCGCGTCCGGTCGGTCAGCGGACAGTGGAGCGAAACGATGTCCGCACGGGCGTAAAGCTCGTCGAGCGGCACGTAGGCGATGCCCGCCTCCGCGGCGTACTGCGGATCGGGAAACAGATCGTTGGCCACGACCTCCATGCCGAACCCCTTGAGAATGCGGATCAGCTCGCGGGCGATCCTGCCCGTGCCGACGATCCCTGCGGTCTTGCCGTACATGTCGAAGCCCATCAGCCCGTGGAGCGAGAAGTTGCCGTCGCGCGTGCGCCAGTAGGCGCGGTGTATCTTGCGGTTGAGCGCCAGCATCAGCGCCACGGCGTGTTCCGCCACGGCGTGCGGCGAATAGGCCGGAACCCGCACCACGGGAATCCCGTAACGGGCCGCGGCGTTCAGGTCGACGTTGTTGAAGCCCGCACAGCGCAGCGCGATCAGCTTCACGCCCATCCCGGCCAACTGGCGGATGGTCCCGGCGTCGGCCGTGTCGTTGACGAAGATGCAGACCGCATCGGAACCCTGCGCAAGGGCCACGTTATTGGCGTTCAGGTGGCTGCGGTGGTAGCAGATGTCGAACCCGTAGGTGTCGCGGATGCGGTCGAACGACTCCCGGTCGTAGGGCTGCGTGCCGAATAGCGTTATTTTCATAGTTGCACTTTTTTAATATAAAAACGTCTTCGGGGACCCGGATATTATGCGATGGTCACTTCATCGTCGAGGTAAACGTCCTGAATGGCGTGCAGCAGGGCGATGCCGTCCTTCATCGGACGCTGGAAGGCCTTGCGGCCGCTGATAAGCCCCATGCCCCCGGCGCGCTTGTTGATCACGGCCGTCGTGACGGCCTCCTGCAAGTCCGAGGCCCCGCGCGACTCGCCGCCCGAGTTGATCAGGCCCACGCGGCCCATATAGCCGTTGGCCACCTGATAGCGGCAGAGGTCGATGGGGTGGTCCGAAGTCAGCTCCGTGTAGACCTTGTCGCTGGTCTTGCCGAAGCCGACGGCTCGGAAACCGCCGTTGTTCGACGGGAGTTTCTGTTTCACGATGTCGGCCTTGATCGTCACACCGAGGTGGTCGGCCTGCCCCGTGAGATCGGCCGAAGCGTGGTAGTCGGCACCCTCCTTCCTGAAACCCTCGTTGCGCAGGTAGCACCACAGGATCGTCGCCATGCCCAGTTCGTGCGCCAGGTCGAACGCGCGGGCGATCTCGACCAGCTGCCGGCGGCTCTCCGGCGAACCGAAGTAAATCGTGGCCCCGACGGCTGCGGCGCCCATGTTCCAGGCATCGCGCACCGTGCCGAACAGCACCTGGTCGTAGGTGTTGGGGTAGGACAGCAGCTCGTTGTGGTTGATTTTGACGATGAAGGGAATTTTGTGCGCGTATTTGCGCGCCACGGCTCCCAGCACGCCGAAAGTCGAGGCGACGGCATTGCAGCCGCCCTCGACGGCGAGTCTGACGATGTTTTCCGGATCGAAATAGGCGGGGTTCGGGGCGAACGAAGCCCCCGCGGAGTGCTCGATGCCCTGATCCACGGGCAGGATCGAGACATAGCCCGTGCCGCCCAGCCGTCCGTTGGAGAGAATCCATTGCAGGCTGCCCAGCGTACGGACGCTGCGGTCGGATTCGGCCCAGATGCGGTCCACGGTGTCGGGTCCCGGCAGGTACAACGACTTTTTGTCGATGGTGCGGCATACGTGGGAGAGGTAGTAGCCGGCCTGCTCCCCTAAAATTTCAACTGTCTTGCTCATAATCGCTGTGTTTTGGTCATTTTACGAATCCCGTGCAATTCCGGGTCCAATCAGGTCCCGTTTACGGCCTAAAAGTTACCGAAAAATCCGGGAGGTTGTTCCCGGCGCGGGAGGCGGAGCGCGGATTCGGACCGAATGGTACAGAGGTAGGACAGAAATGCGAAGCGGGCGCGCCCGTTCAGGGCATGCGGCGAGGCCCGTTCAAAGCGTTCCGGCTGCTGCGGGCCGGACTACGCAGGGACACAAACCGTCCCGGACGCAGAATTTACCGCCCGGAGCGGACAAAAGTCCGAAACCCGGATACCTATTTTTTGTTGTTGCGGTACTCGGTGGGCGATTCCCCCGCGTGCTTCTTGAAAAAACGCCCGAGGTAGGACTGGTCGGGAAACCGGAGCCGGTAGGCGATCTCCTGCACCGAAAGGTCGGTCGACTGGAGCATCATCTTGATCTCCAGCATCACCGAACGGTCGATGAACTCCTTGGCCGAACTGTGCGCCACGCTGCGCACGATGGTCGACAGGTAACGGGTCGAAATGCAGAGTTTGTCGGCGTAAAACGACACTTCGCGCTCCTGGGCGCAATGCTCGTGCACGAGAGCGACGAAACGGTGGAACAGCTCCGACTGCCGCGTGGTCGTCTCCGGCACGCGGTGCTGCCGGGCTGCGAAACGCTGCATCTTGTCGTAACTCTCCAGCAGCAGATTCTGCAAACGGTTCTTGATGATCGTATTGCGGAACACGTTGCCGCGGTCGCGGTAGGTGTAGGCCGCCATCTGGAGCCAGATCGAAGCCCCCTCGACGATCCGCTGGGGCGGATGGGAGATCGGACGCTCACGCAGGGCGTGGAAAAACGAAGGGTCCATCCGGAAGGCCGCCTCGGAAAAGAGATCCCGCGAAAACGAGCAGTAGGCCGCCCTGAAATCCTCCGTGCGGTCGGTGAGCATGAAGATAGATCCGGGCAGCAGCAGCACCATCGTATTGCGGCGCACCTGCCCCTGGTACTGGTTGACGGTGGCGTCGGCGCTGCCGCTGCGACAGAAGAGAATCGCACCTCCTTCCACACGGCAGGCGTAATTGCCGAAAAAGGCGAAATCGGATTCGCCCACAACAAATTGCTCCTCGGTAGTAGTGATTAGCGGATTGACCTGTGGCATACAATTCTTTTTTCGAACAAAAATAATGAAATTTTCGATAAATGTTCCATTTTTATTCCGAAAAGTACCAATTCTGTTCGCAATAAAGGGTACATTGATACCGTTTTTAAAATACTTTTGCACCTGAAAAAGTTTTTTAGTCCAATTAGTTAAAGGAATTGTTATGAAGCAAACATTTGTGAAAGCTGCCGTTTTGGCATGCTGCATGGCGGCCGTCGGATGCAAACAGGCTCCGATGACAATGGGCCCCGGCGAATACGCTGTAATGACCATCGCCACCACCGACCGGGAAATCCCGAGCAACTACTCGGCGACGATCCGCGGCCGTCAGGACATCGCAATCTATCCGCAGGTTTCGGGAACGATCTCACAGCTCTGCGTCAACGAAGGTCAGAAAGTCGCCAAGGGACAGACCCTTTTCATCATCGACCAGGTTCCCTACAAAGCCGCCTTGCAGACCGCCGAAGCCAACGTCGAGGCCGCCAAAGCCGGCGTGGCCACCGCACAGCTCACCTACGACAGCAAGAAGGAGCTTTTCGCCCGCAACGTCGTTTCGCAGTTCGACCTCTCGACGGCCAACAACAACCTGCTGACGGCCAAGGCCCAGCTCGCACAGGCCGAGGCACAGCGCGTGAACGCCGCCAACAACCTCTCCTACACGGTCGTGAAGGCTCCGACCGACGGCGTGGTGGGAACGCTGCCGTACCGCGTCGGCGCGCTGGTGAGCGCTTCGATCCCGCAGCCGCTGACCACCGTGTCGGACAACTCGGAGATGTACGTCTACTTCTCGATGACCGAAAACCAGCTCCTGGCCCTGACACGCCAGTACGGCTCGATCGCCGAAACGCTCAAGAGCATGCCGGGCGTACAGTTGCAGCTCAGCGACGGTTCGACCTACGACCAGACGGGCCGCGTGGAGTCGATCAGCGGCGTCATCGACACCTCGACGGGCAGCGTGTCGCTGCGCGCGGCGTTCCCCAACCCGAACGGACTGCTGCACAGCGGCGGTGCGGGCAACATCATCCTGCCGAGCATCTACAAGGATTGCATCGCCGTTCCGCAGGCCGCGACGTTCGAACTCCAGAACAAAGTATATGTATATAAAGTGGTGGACGGCAAGGCCTCTTCGGCGATGATCGACGTCGAGAAGATCTCGAACGGCCGCGAGTATATAGCACGCGCGGGACTCGTGCCGGGCGATGTGATCGTTGCCGAAGGCGTGGGTCTGCTGCGCGAAGGCACGCCCATCGTTCCGAAGGGCCAGGCCGCAGCAGCCGCTGCCGCAGCTCCCGCAACCGACGAGTCCGCCGCTCAAACCCAAACCGAGAAGGAGGAATAACCTATGACACTCAAGCATTTCATAGAACGACCCGTATTGGCGTCGGTCATATCAATCGTAATCGTAATCGCCGGTCTGATCGGTCTGGCGACACTGCCCGTCGAGCAGTATCCCGACATCGCGCCCCCGACGGTCATGGTGCGCGCCTCCTATCCGGGAGCCAGCGCCGAAACGATTCAGAAGTCGGTCATCGTACCGCTCGAACAGGCCATCAACGGTGTGGAGGACATGACCTACATGACCTCCAGCGCAGCCGTCGGCAGCGCCTCCGTGACGGTCTATTTCCGCCAGGGAACCAACGCCGACATGGCGGCCGTCAACGTGCAGAACAAAGTGTCACGCGCCACCGGCCAGCTTCCTCCCGAGGTCACGCAGATCGGTGTGACGACCATGAAGCGCCAGACCTCGATGGTCAAGATCTTCTCGCTCTACAGCCCCGATGACTCCTACGACGAGACCTTCCTGTCGAACTACCTGAAGATCAACGTAGAGCCGCGCATCCAGCGTATCCGCGGCGTCGGCGAGGTGTTCACCCTCGGCGCAGAATACTCGATGCGCGTCTGGCTGAAGCCCGACGTAATGGCCCAGTACAAGCTCATCCCGTCGGACGTGACGGCGGCGCTGGCCGAGCAGAACATCGAATCGGCGACCGGTACGCTGGGCGAGAACTCCCAGAACACGTTCCAGTACACGATGAAATACCGCGGACGCCACCAGACGCCCGAAGAGTTCGGTGAAATCGTGCTGCTCTCGAAGCCCGACGGCACGCTCCTGCGTCTGAAGGACATCGCCGACATCGAACTGGGCAGCGAATCCTACGCTTACAAAGGTTACACCAACGGCCATCCGGGCGTCAGCACGATGATCTTCCAGACGGCCGGTTCGAACGCCACGCAGGTCGTGAACGACGTCAACGCCCTGCTCGACGAAGTGCAGGCCGAACTGCCGAAAGGCATCGCCGTCGCACACCTCCAGAGCGTGAACGACTTCCTCTACGCCTCGATGAAAGAGGTGGTCAAGACCCTGTTCGAGGCCATCCTCCTCGTGATCCTGGTCGTGTACGTCTTCCTGCAGGACATCCGCTCGACGCTCATCCCCACGGTGTCGATTCTCGTGGCGCTGATCGGAACCTTCGGCTTCCTCGCATTCGCCGGATTCTCGATCAACCTGCTGACTCTCTTCGCGCTGGTTCTTGCGATCGGTACGGTCGTCGACGACGCCATCATCGTCGTCGAAGCCGTGCAGGCACGCTTCGACGCGGGCTACAAATCCTCCTACATGGCGACCATCGACGCCATGTCGGGTATCACGTCGGCCATCGTGACCTCGACGCTGGTCTTCATGGCCGTGTTCATCCCCGTCGCCATGATGGGCGGAACGTCGGGCGTCTTCTACACGCAGTTCGGTATCACGATGGCCGTGGCCGTGGGTCTTTCGGCCGTCAACGCCCTTACGCTGTCGCCGGCGCTCTGCGCCATGATCCTGAAGCCGTACCTCGACGAGAACGGCGAGATGCGCGACAACTTCGCGGCACGTTTCCGCAAGGCCTTCAACACGGCATTCGGAGCCTTGGTCAACAAGTACAAGCACGGCGTGATGCTCTTCATCAAGCACAAGTGGCTGATGTGGTCGACGCTCGGTCTGGCCATCGCGGCGCTGGCTCTGCTGATGAACACCACCAAGACGGGTCTGGTTCCCGACGAGGACCAGGGTACAATCATGGTCAACGTCACCACGGCCCCGGGTTCCTCGCTCGCCGAGACCCACAAGGTCATGGAGCAGGTTTCGCAGCGCATCAGCGGCATTCCGCAGATTCGCGACTACATGCAGGTGGCCGGTTACGGCATGATCGCCGGACAGGGTTCGTCGTACGGTATGGCCATCATCAAACTCAAGGACTGGGACGAGCGTCCGAACAAGGAGGATGACGTGAACGCCGTCATCGGCCAGATTTACGGCCGCACCGCCGACATCAAGGACGCACAGATCTTCGCCGTGGCTCCGCCGATGATCTCGGGTTACGGAACCTCGACCGGTTTCTCCATGCACCTGCAGGACAAGACCGGCGGCGACCTGACTGAATTCTACAATATTTACCTGCAATTCATCGGCGCGCTGAACCAGCGTCCGGAGATCGCCCGCGCATACTCGACCTTCAACATCAACTTCCCGCAGTACATGGTGGACATCGACGCGGCGAAGGCCAAGCGTGCCGGCATATCGCCGACCTCGATCCTCTCAACGCTGGCGGGCTACTACGGCGGCCAGTACGTTTCGAACATCAACCGGTTCTCGAAAATGTACTATGTGACGATGCAGGCCGATCCGAAATACCGTCTCGACACCGAGTCGCTCAACAACGTCTACGTGCGTTCGAGCAGCGGCGAGATGGCTCCCCTGGGCCAGTTCGTGAACCTGACGAGGGTTTACAGCTCCGAGGTGCTGAACCGCTTCAACATGTACAGTTCGATCGCCGTGAACGGTACGGCCGCCGACGGTTATTCGTCGGGCGACGCCATCTGGGCCATTCAGGAAACGGCCGCGCAGGTGCTTCCGAAGGGCTACGGTTACGAGTTCGACGGCATCACGCGCGAGGAGGCCCAGACGGGCAGCAACACGGTCATCATCTTCGGTATCTGTATCCTGCTGATCTACCTCATCCTGAGCGCGCTGTACGAGAGTTTCCTCATTCCGTTCGCCGTCATTCTGTCGGTTCCGTGCGGTCTGATGGGTTCGTTCCTGCTCGCCAAGATGATGGGACTGGAGAACAACATCTACCTCCAGACGGGTATCATCATGCTGATCGGTCTGTTGTCGAAAACGGCCATCCTGATCACGGAGTACGCCGCCGACCGCCGCGCCGCGGGCATGAGCCTCTCGCAGGCCGCCGTGTCGGCCGCCAAAGCCCGTCTGCGTCCCATTCTGATGACCGTCCTCACCTGCGTGTTCGGTATGATCCCGCTGGTGCTCTCGCACGGCGTAGGCGCAAACGGCAACTCGACCCTCGGTGCAGGTGTCATCGGCGGTATGATCGTAGGTACGCTGGCGCTGCTGTTCCTCGTGCCGACGCTGTTCATCGTCTTCCAGACGTTGCAGGAGAAAGTCAAGCCCCTGGAATTCGATCCCGATCCGCAGTGGGCCGTGCGCGCCGAACTGGAAGAGTGTAAAAACGAGAAAGAGGAGGAGTAACACATGAAAAAGATCCTGATTATATGCGCCGCGGCGGCGCTGACCGGCTGCGGCATCTACAAACCCTATACCCGTCCCGAGGTGACGACCGCAGGGCTGTACGGATCGGCGGAGACCGCCGACACGACCACCCTGGGCGACATCCGCTGGCAGGAAATGTTCACCGATCCCCAGTTGCAGGCGCTTATCGCGCTTGCGCTGGAGAACAACACCGACCTGCTGTCGGCAGGCTGGCGCGTGAAGGAGGCCGAGGCGACACTTAAATCGGCGCGTCTGGCCTACCTGCCGTCGTTCAACTTCGCCCCGCAGGGCAGCTTGAGCAGCTTCGACGGCGGACCGACGGCGAAAACCTATTCGATTCCCGTGACGGCCAGCTGGCAGATCGACATCTTCAACGGACTGACCAACGCCAAGCGCAAGGCCAAGGCACTCTACGCCCAGAGCAAGGAGTACGAGCAGGCCGTGAAGACGCAGCTGATCTCGGGCGTGGCCAATCTCTACTACACGCTGCTGATGCTCGACAGCCAGTACGAGGTGACGGAAGAGACGGCCGCCAAGTGGCGCCAGAGCGTCGAGGCGATGCGCGCCCTGAAAGAGGCGGGCTACGCCAACGAGGCCGGAGTGGCCCAGTACGAGGCCAACACGCTGGCCATCGAGGCATCGCTGCACGACCTGGGCTACCAGCGTACGCAGGCCGAGAATTCGCTCTGCTCGCTGCTGGGAGAGGTTCCGCACACCATCGCACGCGGACGTCTCGAAAACCAGCAGCTGCCCGACGACCTGACGGTCGGCGTACCCCTGCTGATGCTTTCGAACCGTCCCGACGTACGTTCGGCCGAGTATTCGCTCATGCAGTCGTACTACGCCACGGCGAGCGCCCGTTCGGCCCTCTATCCCTCGATCACGCTGAGCGGCACAGTGGGCTGGACCAACAACAGCGGCGCAGGCATCGTCAATCCCGGCAAGCTGATCTGGAACGCCGCAGGATCGCTCCTGCAACCGATCTTCAACGCCAACGCCAACCGTGCCCGCGTGAAGATCGCCAAGGCGCAGCAGGAGGAATCGAAGCTGTCGTTCCAGCAGACGCTGCTCAACGCAGGCGCCGAGGTCAACAACGCCCTCACGCAGTGCCAGTCGGCCCGCGCCAAGGCGGACCTCCGCGAGCGGCAGATCGAAGCGCTGGAGCGCGCCGTGGAGTCGACCGAACTGCTGATGCAGCACGGCTCGACCACCTACCTCGAAGTGCTGACCGCCCAGCAGTCGCTGCTTTCGGCACAGCTGTCGCAGATCGCAGACCGTTTCGACGAAATCCAGGGAACCGTGAACCTCTACCAGGCTCTCGGCGGCGGACGTGACATTACGGAGGAAAAATAATGAAACGGGGAGTGACCAAAGAGGAGATCATCCACGCTACGCAGGAGCTTATCGCCCGGAACGGCATCCGTGCCGTCCGGGTCGATGAGATCGCGCAGACGCTGGGAATCTCGAAACGCACCCTGTACGAAATGTTCACCGACAAGAACGACCTCGTAAGCGCATGCCTCGACGCCATGAGCCACCAGCAGCAGGAACGCATCGTCGCCTGCCGCAAACGGCGCGGCGGCAATCCGCTGCAAAAGGTGCTCCGGCTGACGAACGAATACATCGACAACCTCTATACGGTAGACCACCGTTTCCTGTCGGACATCAGCCGCAAGATCATCTTCGCGGAGCACTACGACGAGCACCGGGAATTCTGGCGCAGGGAACTGACCGACTACCTCGAAACCTGTCGCCAGGAACAGCTTCTGCTGCCCGAAATCGACGCCCCGGCATTTGCCGAGCAGTTGATGAGCACGATCCTCGACCTGCGCCTGAACGGCACGGTCCGCGAGGAACTCCGGCTCTTCTGCCGGACGATACTCCGCGGCGCGGGGACCCGGAAGGGCATCGAACTGATCGACCGCAAACCGTGAGTTTCGCAATACGCCTGTAAAAAAGCCCCGCAGCCGAACTGCGGGGCTTTTTTACGCCCGGAAACGACATGGCCGCCGGACGCCGCAAAGGCGTCTCCGTCCGCCCGAGGCCCGCAGGCCTCTGCGAAGCGAAGCCGCGGTTCCCGCGGAGTTTCAAAGCCTGCGGTCCCCGGGCCTGCGGAAGCCCCGCACGGCACGGCCGTCCTCGATACCTGCGCAGCCCTCGGTCCGCCGGCATCTTCCGGATGCGAAAAAGGCTGCGAATCGTTCGCAGCCTCTTCCCATAACAGGTCGTTTTCTCAATAGATCCTACCGGCATCGGCGCTCTCCAGATACCACTCCGCGTGCTCCGCGCCGTTGGACGAGGCCCATGCCATGAAGTATTCGTAGACGCCGCGGATGTCGTTGCGCTCGGCAGGGTAGCGGAACTCGCCCGGAATCATCAGCGCCCACATCATGTAGTTGTTCTTGGTCTGATCGCCCTCCGTCACGAAGAACTTGTAGGGGTCCGAAGGCAGGAACGAACCCTTGCCGATAATCCCCGAAGCGGTCGGCGCATAGCCCGGCATGTGAATCTCGCTGGTGCGCTGCTTCAGCGCGATGAAGAAGTTCATCTCCGAATCCAGTACCGAGGCGATGTCCACCGGCTGCGAGAAGGTCACCGTCGTGGTGTGTTTCCGAATTGCGGCGGCGGGCTGTCCCTTCCAGGTGTTCGAGGCACTCAACAGCTCCTCCGTCCTGTTGAAGAACGGAATCACGGCACAGGGGCTGTCGGCGTCGAGCCCCCGCGAAGCGAACGCACCGCTGCCGAAGCCCTCGTGCGACGAGACGACGCCGGCCACGTCCGACGTCTGCACCTTGTCCATCTGCACGGCTCCGGCGATGTCGTAGGTGGTTCCCGCAGCACGCAGTTCCCAGTTGATCGTAAGAGCCGAGACCTTGCCGCCATCCTTCGACATCATACGGTCGATACGGCTCACGATGACCACGTCGTTCATGTCGTAATCGCCCAGCCACGGCCAGTTGTCCTCGAAGCAATAAGTATAGGTACGTCCGGGAACGTTCGCATACTCGTCGGGTTCCGGCTCCGGATCGGGATTTACGGAGTCCTTTCCACCGTTGCAACCGTTTTCTGTGATGATCGTCGTCTGCGACGCCGACATCACGGCTCCGTCGGTCAGATAATCCTTCCGGATCGTGTAATCCTTATCCCGGTCGTTGTCATAAACGACCTCGATCGCTCCCGAGAAATAGGTTTCATGCCCTTTGCGGGTATACGCCTTCTCCGAAATCAGGACCACGGCCCTTGGATCGGCGTCGCCGGTAAACGTGAATCTGTTCCCGCCGCCCTTTTCGTCAGCGTTGTACTCCTCCATCGTGAAGATCGCGCCTCGGGCCATCGACACGTTCGTATTGTTGAATTCGACCCGTCCGGCATCGAGTCCGGCATTCGCGCTGAAATTGAACTCCGCCCCCTGGGCCTCCAGCTCGTTCACCGAAGTGTGGCAGTTCACCCAGATCGTACCGCGGGCGGTCATCTCTTCGATCGAAGCCCGGCCCCGCTGGTAAATGGCCGTATTGCGCTCCAACTCGCACTCATCGTGAACGACGAGCAGGGCGTTCTCGCAGTTGTGGAACTCGCCGTCGGAATTGATCTTCAGGTCGTCGACCGTAACGGCGCCGTCGTTGTAGATCCGCGCGGAGTTAGAAACCTTCATCTCGTCGGTCACGGTCAGCACGCCCGTCGCCGTGTTGTAGACAGTCAGACCGCTATTCATGTCGAGGCTGCCATCGACCGTCAACGTACCGTTGTTTACGATGCATTTGCCGCTGACATTGAGTTTCCCGACGGACAGCTTGCCATCGGCAAAGACGTAGACCGCAGCCCCGTCGGCGGCGGAAGGCTGAATTTTCAGGGTCCCGATCTTCACCTCGCCGCCCGGCAATACAGCCAGTTTGGCCCGTCCGATGTTGAGCGACGAAAGCGTCAGTTTGCCGGCGACATAGAGGATCGGGGCCTGATAGGGGCTGAACCCGCCGTTGAGATCCAATTCGCCCGCAACCTCCGCCCCGGCAGGGATCAGGTATTCGGGAGCGGCGTAAAAAGCCCAACTGGCTCCCAGCTGGTAGCTCTTGCCGCTCTCGATCGCGGTGATCACGGCTTTGGAATCGAACGACGCCGCATCGGGCGCCTCCATTTTCGGATAATCGGGCATCGAACTCCCGACCCGGGCGTTCGCCGCCAGACGCATTTTCGGCGCAGCGGCAGCCTTCATCGAAGCGCCCGTCACGGCGACCGTGCCGTGCGCCCCGACCATCTTCACCGACTTCGTGCCGTCGGGCAGGGTGGTCTGGACATAGAGGTTTTCGGTCCCGGCGGGCAGCGTGAACGCCGACCGGAAAGGCATAGCGGATTTCGCCACGCCCCGGGCCGCCAGATTCTCCGCCGAAAGGATCGGCGAGGAGTAAATGCGGATCACGGCATAGGGTGGCGTCGTGCCTTCCACGACGGGCGCCGACACCGAAACGGTCACGTTCCGGGTCGTTTTTCAGTCGAAATCGGCGGGAACAGCCCCCGGCACAACCGGACTGTCAGGGCTTCCGCCCAGATCCTTCTGGCAGGAGGAAGCGACAACAGCCACCGCCATCAAAGCCGTGCAAAGTTTTTTCATATCGTAATTCTCTAAAAGTGTGATGCATTCTGTCTTCGCGACAAATATAAGTATAATTTTCTCAACTACAAAATTCCGCTCATTTATATGACAAAAAAGCCCATTTTTCACGCAAAACAAAATTCCGGCCGAAAAAGAGGATTTCCGAAAAAATTTCCTATATTTGCACCGTAAGAGCAACAGAAGCGAATGACCAGCCCTGCAACATACGACTGTCGGCGCCGCGGAGAACACCGCGGAACGATGATGATGTCCATGTGCATGTGCAACCGTTTTCGCCGGGTGTAGCTCCTTCATGCACTGAAAATGACACAATCCGGCTTCGTAGAGGTCGGATTTTTTTATCGGATTTTTTAACGACAGATATAACATACCATGGATTCAAAAAAGTACCGTTTCGAAACCCTCCAGATTCATGCGGGCCTGCAACCCGACGAACCCACCGGCGCCCGGGGCGTGGCGATCTATCCCACGGCGGCCTATCGGTTCAAAAACTGCGACCACGCCGCAAGGCTCTTCGAGTTGAGCGAAGGCGGCAACATCTATACGCGCCTGCAAAACCCCACCACGACGGCCTACGAACAGCGCATCGCCGCCCTGTACGGGGCTGTGGGGGCGCTCGCCGTCTCGTCGGGCATGTCGGCCATCCTGATTGCCGTGCTTTCGCTGGCGGCCGAAGGGGACAACATCGTCGCCTCGCCGTTCCTCTACGGAGGCACCTACAACCAGTTCCGCACGTCGCTGCACCGGCTCGGCATCGACTGCCGCATCGCCCCGAGCGAGCGTCCCGAGGATTTCGAGGCGCTGATCGACAGCCGCACCAAGGCGCTCTACGCCGAGAGCATGGGCAATCCCACCTGCGCGGTCCCCGACCTGGAGGCGCTAGGCGAACTGGCCCGGCGGCGCGACATTCCGTTCATCGTCGACAACACGTTCGGCGCGGCAGGCTACCTCTGCAACCCGTTCGAGTGGGGCGCGAACATCGTCGTGGACTCCGCGACGAAGTGGATCAACGGCCACGGGACGGCCATGGGCGGCGTGATCGTCGACGGCGGCAACTACAACTGGGCGAACGGCAAATTCCCGCAGATCGACGGACCTTCGGAAGGGTATCACGGGCTGAATTTACACGAGGCGTTCGGTCCGGCGGCCTTCATCGTCAAATGCCGCGTCGACGGGCTGCGCGACCTGGGATGCTGCCCCTCGCCGTTCGACTCCTACCTGATGATGATCGGGCTGGAGACCCTCTCGCTGCGCGTGAAGCATCAGGTGAAATCCACCTGGAAACTGGCCGAATACTGCCGCAGCCACCCGAAGGTCGAGCGGGTCAGCTTCGTGGGATTCGACACGCACCCGAGCCATGAAAACGCCCGCAAATACTACCGCTACGGCTCGTCGGCGGTCTTCACCGTCGAACTCAAGGGCACGCTCGAAAGCACCGTGCGCTTCGTCGAATCGCTCCGCCTGGCGGCCAACATGACCATGATCGGCGACTCGATCACCGTCGTGACCCATCCGGCGTCGACGACCCACAAACAGTTGAGCGACGCCGACCTTACGGCGGCAGGCGTCACGCCCACGCTGCTGCGCATCTCGCTGGGACTGGAAAACGCCGACGACCTCATCGAGGATTTCGAACAGGCTTTCGCACAAATCGGATAATGGAACCGCAGATTTACATAGCTCCCGGACCGTTCGAACTCGAAACGGGCCACACGCTGCCCGAGCTGCGGATCGCCTACCACACCTACGGCACGCTGAACGCCGCCAAGGACAACGTGGCATGGGTGTGCCACGCGCTGACGGCCAATTCGGACGTCGCCAACTGGTGGCCCCACACGGTCGAGGCGGGACGGTTCCTCGACCCCGCGCGCCATTTCGTCGTCTGCGCCAACATCATCGGCTCGCACTACGGCACGACGGGGCCGCTGCACGTGAATCCCGCCACGGGGCGGCCCTGGTACAAGGATTTTCCGCCCTTCACGATCCGCGACATCGTGCGGGCGCACCGGCTGCTGGCCGACGCGCTCGGCATCGGGCGCATCGGGACGCTGGTGGGCAGCTCGGTCGGAGGTTTTCAGGCCGTCGAGTGGGCCGTTTCGGAACCGGAGCGGATCGAACGGCTCGTGCTGATCGCCACCGCGGCCAAGGCTTCGCCCTGGGCCATCGCCATCGACGAAACGCAACGCATGGCCATCGAGGCCGACACGACTTTCGGCCAGCCGCGCGACGACGCCGGGATGAAAGGACTGGCGGCGGCCCGGGCCATCGGCCTGCTGAGCTACCGCGGTCCCGAAGGCTACAACCTCACCCAGCAGGACCGCGAGGAGCGCCCCGCCGTGCACCGGGCGTGCACCTACCAGCAATACCAGGGCGAAAAACTCCGCCGCCGTTACAACGCCTACTCCTATTACGCGATCCTCGACGCCTTCGACACGCACGACGCGGGCCGCGGGCGGGGCGGACTGGAGCAGGCGCTCCGCAGCATCACGGCCCGGACGCTGGTGGTCGGCATCACGACCGACATCATCTTCACGCCCGCCGAGATGCGCAGCCTGCACGCCATGATCCCCGGCAGCGCGTACCACGAAATCGACTCGCCGTTCGGCCACGACGGATTCCTCGTCGAACACGAACAGTTGAACGACATACTGCTGCCTTTTATGAACAATTAAAAACCGGATACCCCATGACCAAAATCAAAATCGGACTGTTCGGATTCGGCGTCGTCGGACAGGGCATCTACGAAGTGGTGCGCAAATCGAAGAACGCCCACGCCGAAATCGTGAAAATCTGCGTCCGCGACCCCAAAAAGCCGCGCAAGATCGAAGTCGACCCTTCGCTGTTCACCACCTCGGTCGACGACATCCTCGACAACCAGAACATCAACCTCGTGGTGGAGGTCATCGACGATGCCGATGCCGCCTACAACATCGTCAAACGGGCCATGCTGCGCGGCATCCCGGTCGTGTCGGGCAGCAAGACGATGCTCGCCAAACACCTTCCCGAGCTGATCGAGATTCAGAAAACCCGCAACGTGGCGTTGCTCTACGACGCTTCGTCGTGCGGCTCGATCCCCGTGATCCGCAACCTCGAAGAGTACTACGACAACGACCTGCTGCTGGAGGTCAAGGGCATTCTGAACGGCTCGTCGAACTACATCCTCTCGCGCGTCTTCGACCACAAGGACTCCTACGCCAACGCCCTCGCGCAGGCGCAGGCGCTGGGCTTCGCCGAAAGCGACCCCTCGTTCGACATCGAGGGCTACGACTCGCTGTTCAAGCTGGTGATCATCACCGTGCATGCGCTGGGAACCTACGTCGCCCCGGAGCGCATCTTCACCTACGGCATCTCGACGATCCACGATTCGGACATTCAGTACGCCCGTGAGAAAAACGTGAAGATCAAGCTGGTGGCGCAGGTCGTCAAGGTGAGCGACGAACATTTCACGATGTTCGTCATGCCGGAGTTCGTGACGCCCGCCAAGTACATTTACAGCGTCGACGACGAGTACAACGGCGTGGTGATCCGCGGCGAATGCTACGACCGGCAGTTCATGTTCGGCAAGGGCGCGGGCAGCCTGCCCACGGCGTCGTCGATCCTGAGCGACATCATGGCGCGGCTGAACAACTACCGCTACGAGTACAAGAAGATGAACTACATCGAGAAACCCGACTACACGACCGACATCACGCTGAAAATCTACGCCCGCTACAAGGAGACCGACGTGCAGGGCATTCTGAACTTCTCGAAGATTCACGAACAGTTCATCAGCGAGGAGAGCAACTACGTGATCGGCGAGATTCCGCTGCGTGAACTGCTCGAAAAAAGATCGCAGCTTTCGGGCAGGGACGTCTTCCTGGCGAACATCCCGATCTTCTTCCTGAACCGCGATTAAACAGAAAAAGGTCCCTTGACAAGGGACCTTTTTCATTGCCTACCGCACGGCGTCGTCTTTCACGCAGCGGACCGACAGGCCGTATCCAAGCGGAACCTCGCCGGTCACCGGATCGGTCGTGGTGCTGTAAACCAGGCAGCCGCTCCGCTCGGCCGTGGCCTCGCAGCTTATCAGATAACCTTTGTCGGCGTCTCCGTACCTGTTCGACGTACCGTTCACGATCCAGTATCCGGCGCACCTGAAAAATCCGGCCGCAGGCCCGGCGGCAAGGAGCGCTTCGAGTTCGGCCAATGCGGGAACGTGCCAGCCCTCGGGACAGATGCCCCGCAGCGGAGTCCCGGACCGGACCGTGGCGCCGCCCGTCACCGTCTTATAATCGTACAGCAGCCCTTTTTCCGCCACCGCGGAAAGCCCCTCCTCGGGATACCATACGCCATCGCCAATCTCCGTACCCGCAGGCTGGTAGCGCAGGTTCTCGGCCATCCATACCTGTCCGCCGATCTTCGCCGTGCGGTAGGTATCGCCGCCGTATTCCAGTTCGGAAGCCTCCCCGCCGTCGCCCTCGTCAAGCGAACCGCCGTCTTCCCAGTCGCTGACCTCGCCGCTCAGCTTCAGCTCGATGTCGATGTTGGTGACGAGCACCGACATGTCGTACCTTCGGCCGCTTTCGAGCGTCGCCGAAGAGAGGGTCTTGCTGCGGCTCTTGCCGTCGCGCGTGGAGACCGTGACGGTCAGCGCCCCCTGCTGCGGCACGAGAATCGCACGGTAGGAGGCGTCGGGCGTCACTTCGAAGGTTTCGATTTCAGCGGCCGCCACGCCGGCTTTCGCCGAAGCCGTCGGCACGGAGAGATCCACCGAGGCCGTCGGGACGAACCCGCCCACGGCGACGCCCGAAACCGCAGCATCGGAATTGTTGGTAATGACGATGGTCAGCTGTGACATCAGGTGATAGAACAGCATCCCGACGGGCGTGCCCGTGGGCGTCACGTTCTTCGCCACGGCTCCCAGCAGGTCCGAGGAGGCGCAGCCCGCACTCTGATCCCGCGCCACGGAGAACTCGTCGGGAACGCCCGACGCCGAATAGGGGAAATAGGCCGTGAGCGTCGAGGTTTCGTTCAGGTCGTTGTACCACAGCAGGCCGGAAGCCGTGAAGGCCGAGCCGTCGTAGGTCATCTGGTGGTTCCGGACGTAATCCGAGCCGTTCTTCGTGACGGTCAGACCGATACAGTCGCCCGTATCGAAATGAAGCCCCGTGACGCGGGTTTTGATCGACGGCGTGATCCGGATGCCGGGAACCGCATCCCGCTTATCGGCACAGCCGGGTGCAGCGGCGAGGCCCGCCGCCAGAAGCGCAAGAAGGAGTTGTCTTTTCATCATTCAGGTTTATTTTTGCGACTTTTAAGCACAAAAATAAAACTTTTTATGCTATTCACAAGACCTCCGGTCAGTTTTTGTAATACGATTCGTCGAGTCCGAGCGTGAAATTCCCGCGCCGGAACCAGGTGACGGCGGCCAGCGCGAACACCAGCGCGGCGTTGAAGAAGAACGGGAAACGGTCGCTGTGGGTGTGGAACAGATGGCGGAACATGTCCATGATGAAGGGGCAGATCATCACCGCAAGGTAGTTCATCGCCATGACGAACGACAGCGCGAGCGTCGCCGAGCGGGGCGGAGCGATGGTCGCCGCCTTGTCGTAGATGACGGGCTGGATCACCCCGTAGCCGAAGCCCGTGAGCAACGCCCCGACGACGAGCATCGTCTTGTCACGGAAGATCCCCACGCACAGCAGCCCCGCGCAGACCAGCCCCAGCGACACGAGGTTGACGTTCTGCTTCAGCGCGCGGATGATCCGGTCGATAAACAGCCCGGGAAGCATGATCGCCAGGAAGAACAACGAGATCAGCACACCCGAAAACGAACTGCTGATCTTGTAGTCGTCGACCAGAAACGAGGCGTAGAAGGCGATGGCCAGCACGGCGTAAGTGGCGAAGAAGTAAAAGAGCATCAGTCCGACGAGCTTGCCCCGGTCGATCCGTTTGTGGCGCATCTGGATGCTCTGCTCCGGCTCGGGCGTGGAGCGGCTGCGCCGGAGGAAGAACGACAGCGCGAGCGAGATGCCCGGCAGGGTATAGACCAGGAACGGAAGATGCCAGTTGACCTCGGCCAGGTAGCCCGTCACGGCGGTCGCCACGACGAGCGTGAGGTTGTTGATCGCCGAACTGTACCCCAGCTGCCGGACGCGGCTGTCCCCCGTGAAATAGTCGACGATCAGGCCCGTCGAGAGGGGGATGACCATGCCGGCGCCGACACCGAGGATGCAGCTGATGACGATGAGCCACGCCATGCTGCGGGCGAACAGGCAGGCCACGCCGCTCAAAAAGAAAATCGAAAGTCCTACGATCAGGATTTTGAGTTTGTCCCTCCCCTCGGAGAGTTTTCCGGAGAGCAGCACGAAGGGGATGATCAGCAACGACGGCAGCGAGGTGAGCATCTGGATTTCGAGGTCCGTAACCTTGGGAAACACCTTGTTCAGATCGCCCAGAATAGGGGAGACGGCCAGTCCGGGCAGCGACGCAATGGCCGACACGGACCAGATTGCCAGCAGCACGACGAGCGTAACGGAGCCTTTTCCTGTCTTGATTTTCATAGCCGGGGATTTTAGTACCGCTATCCCCGCAACTGTTATACCAAACGAAAACGGACCGGCATCAAGGCCGGTCCGTCGTTCGGTTTCTTCCGGATGTCCCTATTGCACCCTCACGCAACGCACCGACATGCCGTTGGCACGGGCATAGGGGACGTTGTTTTCGAGGCCCCCGCCGGTGGTCTTCTTCTCGAACCAGAAGTGGAAAGCCGGGGATTTCGTACCCGACAGCGTCCCTGCGGTCCAATAAAGGCCCTCCCAGGGCTGCGCCTCCTCGGCCACGCTGCGCACGGTGACGGGGTTGTAAACGTTCAGGATCGTGCTGTTGTCGTAACGGCGGCGTCCTGCACCGATAAACAGCGACGAGGTTCCCCGCTCCGGATCGGTCAGGCCCCAGCCGTATTTGTCGGCATCCGCCGCCGTGGGGGCTCCCACAAGTTTCAAACCGTCGAACACGGCCGACGGAGCCACCCGCCAGCCATAGGGACAGGGGTCGTAGGGGCTCTTTTCCGAAGCGGACCACAAATCGTCGGAATGTGCGCTCCACAGCCAGTCGTTCTCCGAACCGGAGACGCCCGTGATGAAGGTCAGCGGGTGCTGCACGGCGTAAGCCACCGTACCCGTCTCGGCGCTCGAAGCGGCCGTCCGCAGGTAGACGCGGCTGCCGCCGCCGTTGTACATGCTGGCCGATGCGCCGTTGGCGGCGTTGTACGAACTCGGGCCGATGAAGGGGTCCTTACGGCCCCACTGGTAATAAAGTCCATACGAGGCGAGGATGTTCTCCACCGACGAGTTGTCGGCGGCCAGCGCCCCGAGGTTGCGGGTCATCATCGAATAGCCGTTGAAATCGACCGCACCGCCCTCGGCGTCGGGATCGTAGTCCGCAGCCCATACGTGCCAGCTCCAGATCAGCGTGCCGCCGGCGTCGTAGGCCCCGATCACGGCGTTGCCCTCCTTGATCTTGTCCCCGTCGTCGCTGTCGGCAGCCACGTAGAACGACGCCTTGCCGTCTTTCAACTCCAGGTATTGGATCAGATTCGACTGGCTCTGCCAGACGACATCGACCGAAGAGGTCGCCAGCTCGGTCACGTCGCCCTTGTACATGGCGTCGATCAGGTAGTTGGTCTCCTTCTTGTTGATCAGATAACTGTTGGCCTGCTTGCCGCTCAAATCCTCGGTGTCGACCACACCCACGAAAAGCGTCGCCGAAGCCGTCGATCCGCCGTGCACCTTGCCCGTCAGGGTCACCGAACCCGACTTTACGGCATCATTGTCGTCGTCGAACTTCTCGGGAGAGACGACCGTAATGGTGCGGTTCGCCGCGTCGATAACGGGATCGCTCCAGCCCGTGGGTTTGCCCGTTATCGAGAAACTCTCGATGTTGGAGGCCGAAAAGCCCACCGTCACTGCGTCGCCCGCATTGAGGAAAACGGCCGGAGAATCGAACGCGATCGTTCCCGATTCCTTGTCCTTGCTGCACGAAGCAAAAAAAACGACGGCCGCAACCGCGCAAACCAACCCTGCAAATCTTTTCATATAGTTCATTCTTTTCTTATTTCAGTTTCAAAATCAACGGCAAAGATAATAAAAAGTCGGACGGGTGCAAAACCGAATTGCGCACGGTTCAACAAAACTTCCCCTCCCGAAAGTGCCGTCACGGCACCAAAGATACCAAAAAGCGGAATAAATGCCACATGCCCGTCCGAATAATTGCATTTGGGAACAATTATTGCCGCCTATTCCTTAACGAATCAGAAACGCATATAGTATGTCGAAATTGAAAATCGAAAAGGGAAGTTCTCCCGCCGAGGAGCGCTTCAGCATCACCGTGACCGAAAAAGGCCCCTTCCTGGTCTACGGACGCCCGCCGCTGGCCGAGCAGTTCATCATGCCCAACGAGCAGAACGAAAGCTGGTATTTCCAGGAAGGGCGGCGCTTCTCGACCGAGGCGGAACCTACGGCGCTCTGCCGCTGCGGGGCCTCGAAACGCAAACCTTACTGCGACGGGAGCCACGAAACGGCGGCCTGGGACCCGACGCTCACCGCACCCGACGAATCGCTGCTCGACAAGGCCGAGACCGTCGAGGGCGGGACCCTCACGATGACCGACAATCCGAAATACTGCGTCTTCGCGCGCTTCTGCCACCCCGGGGGCGACGCGTGGACGCTCACCGAACGGTCCGCCGATCCCGAAGCACGCCAGCTGGCCATCCGCGAAGCGTCGATGTGCCCCGGCGGACGGCTGACAGCCTGGGACCGAAAAACGGGCAGCCCCTACGAATTCCGGTTCGCCCCGAGTCTCGGGCTGATCGAGGACGTCACCATCGGCAGCAGCGGCGGCCTGTGGATTCGCGGCGGCATTCCCCTGCGGCGCGAAGACGGCCATACCTACGAAATCCGCAACCGCGTGGTCGCATGCCGCTGCGGCCAGTCGGCCAACAAACCCTACTGCGACGGCACGCACGCGGCGATCAAGTGGCGCGACAACCTCGAAGGCGAACCGGTCGGCGAAACGCTGCCCGAGGAGGTCTACTGACCCCGCGCCAAACAAAAGCGAGCCTTCGAAGGCTCGCTTTTGTCATTCCATAACACCGCTCCGGGCCGCGGCGCCGATCCAGCAATCGGCCATCAGTCGCTGACCGGCAGGCGTGGGGTGGATGCCGTCCCACACCCAATAGGTCGCATCGCCGTTCGGCAGCCGCGTTTCCAGATCGGCGATAAGCCGGTGGAAGGGCACGAGCGTCGCGCCGTAGTCGGCTGCGATTCGCTCCACGATCACACAGCATTGCGCCAGTATCCGCTGCCGCAGGGGATAATATTCGCCCAATGCACCTTTAACGATCTTCCCGCAGGGTGCGGCAAAGGGCGTGCACAGTACGATTTTCAACGCAGGATTTGCCTGCCGGGCCTGATCGAGCAGGCCGCGATAGGTCCTTTCCCAGTCGGCAAAATCGAAGTCGGGAACCGTTTTCGGATCGTCGGCGCGCAGCAGTCTGCCAAGGTGACGTTCCGCATCGTTCGTCCCGACAAACACCGACAGCACGTCGGGCCGCAGGTCGATCACATCCTCCTGCCAGCGGGCGGCAAGGTCGCCCAACGCATGACCGCCCACGCCGCGGTTGAAGAACCGGTAGTCGCGATCGGGGAAATAGCCCTGGTAATAGCTGGCGCATAAATACATATACCCGCTGCCGAAAAGGTGGTTGCGATCCCACAGATTGCGCTGCGACGACGGCTTTCCGTCGGCCTTGCCCCAATTACCGTCGGTGATCGAGTCGCCGATATACACCACACGCCGCCCCGAGGCCGTCACAGCCGGCTGGGGCGCATTCCGGGCGAACCAGCGCTGAAAGAAAAGCATCTGGCAGGGGAGCGACGCGGACCAGTAGGCCGCGTTGTGCGCACCGGGACGCACCAGGAAATCGTGCCCCACGCCCTGCCGCATCAGCTGTTCGTGGAGGTTCAGATTCACCTGATAGAAGAAATCCTGATAACCGCAGTCGAAGACGAGCGCCAGTTCGCCGTCCCGGAGCGAAGCGGCCTGACGGATCACCGTATGCGCGTTCCAGCGTTCCGGATTGTCTTTCAGTTCGCCCAACTGTTTCTTCATCTCCCACGAGTCGGGGAAAGGCCGGATGTCCACGCCTCCCGAGGTCGATCCCGCAGCCCCGAAACGGTCTTTGTGGCGCAGCGCTACCCACAGCGCGCCGTGACCGCCCATACTCAAGCCCGTGACGGCGCGGCCCTCGCGCGAAGGAATCGTCAGGTAGCGGGCGTCGATCCAGTCGGGCAGTTCCTGCGCCACGAAGGTCTCGAACTGCGACGCCGGATCGAGGGGACTGTCCCAATACCAACTGTTCGCGCCGTCGGGGCAGACGACGATCATCCCGCAGGCGTCGGCCAGCGGACGCAGGTCGGTGATGTTCTGCCACGTCGTGTACGAACCGCCGAAACCATGCAGCAGGTAGAGCACGGGCATGCGCCGCCCGACGCCGGCATCGGGAACCACGACCAGCGCCGGAATTTCGCGCTGCATCTTCGCGCTGAAAACCGCCACCGTGTCGATCTGCGCAGCGGAGGCTCCCGCCGCGGCAAAGGCGAAAAACAGAATCAAAAGGCACTTTCTCATAACTGTCTGAATCTTTCACAAAAAAGGGCGCGCACGACGCGCACCCCCTGATAACAAATCCGTCAAAACTATTTCTTTTCGGGTTTGGCAATGGTCTCGCGCATCTGCGTGTCGGCCATGATGTTCTTCATCTTGTAGTAGTCCATGATACCCAGGTTGCCGTTGCGGAACGCCTCGGCCATGGCCAGCGGCACTTCGGCCTCGGCGAGAATCACCTTGGCGCGGGCGTCCTGCGCCTTGGCCTTGTTCTCCTGTTCGAGCGCCACGGCCATCGCACGCCGCTCCTCGGCTTTCGCCTGGGCGATGTTCTTGTCGGCCTGCGCCTGGTCCATCTGCAACTGGGCGCCGATGTTCTTGCCCACGTCGATGTCGGCGATGTCGATCGAGAGGATTTCGAAGGCCGTTCCGGCGTCGAGCCCCTTTTCGAGCACCACGCGCGAAATGGAGTCGGGATTTTCGAGCACGATCTTATGCGACGCGGCCGAGCCGATCGACGAAACGATGCCCTCGCCGACACGCGCCAGCACGGTCTCCTCGCCGGCGCCGCCGACCAGCTGCTTGATGTTGGCGCGCACCGTGACGCGGGCCTTTGCGATCAGCTGGATGCCGTCCTTGGCCACGGCGGCCACGGGAGGCGTGTTGATCACCTTGGGGTTGACCGACATCTGCACGGCCTCGAACACGTCGCGGCCCGCCAGGTCGATGGCCGTCGCCATCTTGAAATCCAGCATGATGTTGGCCTTCTGGGCCGAAACCAGCGCATGCACCACGTTCGTGACGTTGCCGCCCGCGAGGTAGTGGGCCTCCAGCTCGTTGGGATTGAGGGTCAGTCCGGCTTTCGTGCTCTCGATCATCGACGAAACGATGGTCGAGGGCGGGACCTTGCGCCAACGCATCAGCACCAGTTGCAGCAGGCTGATACGCACGCCCGACACCAGGGCCGAGAACCACAGTCCCACCGGAATAAAATAGAAGAGGAGCCAGATCGCAAAAAGGCTCACGAAGACGATCAACACGATCATTCCACCCTGAAAATCCATAATTTAGCTTATTTGATTGTTTTTACGATAACGCTGAAATTCTCGAATCCCACGACCTCGACATCGCGCTGCTGGTCGACATAGGCTCCCTGCGACTTGGCTTCGTAGGTGCGGCCTCCGATCTCGACCTTGCCCATCGGGGAGAGGCGCGAGAGGGTCACGCCCCGGTCGCCGACCTGCAACTCCTCGGCCGGAATGACGGGCATCGACGACGACCGGATCTCCTGCTTGAGCGAGAAACGCTGCCAGGTCTTGGCCCGCAGCGAGACGACGGTGGCGATGACCGACAATACGAGAATGACGAGGATGACGACAGTCCCCGTCACGGGACCGAAATCACGGAAGGCGAGGTACACCGAACTGCCGTAGCAGACCAGCGCCAGCACGGCCCCGATCGACACCCCGGGCAGCAGGACCAATTCGGCCACCAGAAACAGCAGGCCGAAAAAAACGAGCAGTACAATATAGAACATCTCCATAAGGCTTGTGGAATATTGCAATAAAGATAGGTAAAAAATTCAGAATCCGGACGAATTCTGCGATAAATTTCATCCGGATTCCGATTTATTCTGCGATTTCGGCGACTTTTACCTCCAGTGCGGCATCCGTTTGCCGTATCGACTCGGCCAGACGGTCGGCGACGGCCCTGTCGTCGAAAGCCCCCACGACGAAGAGCTGGCTGCCCACGCGCGAAAGTTCGTAGACTTCGCCCGTTGCGGCGATCACCCCCTTCACTTCGTCCGACAGGGCGTCGGTCCCGGTGATCTCGACGCGGTAGGTGACTTTCGCCGCCTCGGGGTCGAGCGAAAGGTTGCGGGCCGCGCCGTCGGTCCACACCACGATTTCGGGCCGCACGAACCCGCGCTTTTTCAGCAGCGCCTGCGCCGCCTCGGCCTCGGCCAGCGTGGCGAAGCCGCCCGCATAGTAGCACCACTTGCCCTCGTCGTTGATCAGGTAGAAGAGCGGATAGGCGCCCCGGAAAGTCGCGGCGGCGCGCTTGGTGTTGAACGTTCCGAGCAGGATGCGGTAGATCGTGCCGTTGGCATAGACCCGGCACTCGGGAATGGGATTCTGGTAGGAGTACACCGGCTTCGACGAGAAGGCCACGCTGTCGTAGTCAAGGAAGTAACGCTCGGCGACTTCGACCCTCGGCAGGCGGTAGTCGATGGATTCGAGCTGCGCCGCAACGCCGCGCAGCGAATCGCGTGCGGCGTCCAGCGCCAGCACTCCGGCCACGGCGGCCTCGTAGTCGACGACGACCCGTTTGCGCAGGAAATAGTCCGCCACGGCGTCCGAAGCCGTCTCGCCCTGCAAGGCCGACAGCTGGCGCGAAGCCTCCGAAAGCGCCTCCTCCTCGCGGGCGAGCACCTCCTCCTCGCCCATCTTGTCGAGCAGATAGCCGTAGGCGTAGCTCTTGTTGTCGAAAATCGAGTTCCACGTCGCAGCGAGCGAGTCGGCCAGCGCGCGGTTCACGCCCTGCAAGGCGTTGTAACGCTCGAAAACCTCCATCGCCTCGGCCTCGGTCTGCACGGCGGCGTAGGTTTCGGCCAGCTCGGTCAGCGTGCCATGGTTGGCGAAATAGCGATTGACATAGTCCACGGCCCGCATCTCCTGCCGCTGCGCGTCGCGCAGGGCCGCATAATCCTCCGCCGGAAGGTGTTCGCGGAAATAGAGGTTGTCCACCAGATTGCGGACCTTCAGCGAGTCGGGGACCGCCTCCGCAGGGCTTTTTTCAGCAGACGCCGCAGGCTGCTGCGCCGCGCCGTTCAGGCTGGCCAGCACCCACTCCTGCTCGATGGTGTTGATACGGTCGATCAGGCGTCCCTTGGCATTGCGGATTTCGAAAATCCTGCTTTCGAGCTGCAAAATCTCCTGCGAATACTGCTGCCGCTTGCCCGGGTCCTCGCGCAGCTGCCGGCGCATGCGCTCCACGGCGTTGACGATCGAATCCTCGCGTATCTGCAACTGCGCATCCTCGCGGAGCAGCGACATGTACTCGGCGTTTCCCTCCAGCCCCGCAATGCGGGCTTCGACCTCGGGCTGCTGCGCCCGCACTCCGCCGGCGGTCAGGAAAACCGCACCCAGCGCGTATATGAGAATCCTGCGAAACATAGTTTGGGTCACCTCCACCATTTAATGAAAAAAATCTGTATGAGTCCGAAAATCTCCAGACGCCCCAGCAGCATCAGCAGCGAATTGGAAACCTTGAACGCCGCGGGCATCGCCGAGAAGTTATCCATCGAGCCGACCTCCCCGAACCCGGGGCCGACGTTGCCCATCGAGGCCACCGCCCCGGTGAAACTGGTCGTCAGATCGACGCCGAGCATCGTGCCGAAGACCGTGCCGGCGAGTATGAACATCAGGTAGGTGACGATGAAGATCATCACCGCGTGCAGGGCCTCGTTCTCCTGAATGACGCCGTCGAGGCGGATGCGGATGATGGCGTTGGGATGCTGCTGCTGCCGCAGGCGCGTGCGCATCATCTTCCCGGCCAGCACCAGGCGGTTGACCTTGATGCCGCCGGCCGTAGACCCGGCGCAGGCGCAGACGATCGAGCCGAAAATCAGCAGGATGACGGCGAACGAAGTCCACGTGTTGGAGTCGGCCGTGGCGAAACCCGTCGTGGTCACCACCGACACGAACTGGAACATCGCGTAGCGGAACGACGCGGTCAGCGTGGGGTAGATGTCCGCGGCGAAGAGGCTGACGGCGATCAGCACGCCGCCCGCGAGCAGCATCCCGAAGTACCAGCGCGTCACCTCCGAGCGGAAGATGTTGCTGCGCTTGCCCGTCACCGTGGCGTAGATCAGCCCGAAATGGACGCCCGCCGTGGCCATCGCGAAGATCAGGATCGTGTCGATCGCCGGACTGTTGAAATAGGCGATGCTGGCGTTCTTGGTCGAGAATCCGCTCGTGGCGCAGGCCGACATGGCGTGGCACAGGGCGTCGAACCAGTTCATGCCCGCCATCTTGAGCAGCACGGTCGACAGCACGGTAAGCCCCACATAGACCACCAGCAGGATCTGCACGATGATCTGCGAACGGTAGCGGTAGTTGTCCTTGGCCATCGTCGAAAGCTCCACGTTGGAGAGCATCATCTTGCTGCGCCCCATCGACGGCAGGACCACCAGCGCGAACATCACCACGCCCATACCGCCGATCCACGTCGACGACATGCGCCAGAACTGCAATCCGCGGGGCAGGGCTTCGACATCGTTCAGGATCGTCGATCCGGTGGTCGTGAGGCCCGAGACGCTCTCGAACCAGGCGTTGACCAGCGAGAACTCCCCGCCCCAGATCAGGTAGGGGAACATCGACACGACGCAGGCCACGAGCCACGCCCCGACGACGATGCAGAACCCCTCCTTGTTGGTGATCTGCTCGCGCTTGCCCACGAAGATCAGCGGAAAGGCGCCCAGCAGGGCCGTGAGCAGCGAGGAGAGCAGCAGGGGATAGAACGCCGAATCCATGCCGCTCAAGTAGGAGATTCCCGCCGACAGCAGCATGAACATCGCAATGAAGAGCATCACGACCCCGATATACCGTAAAACCACGTCTACCCGCATCGCCGCATCAGGATTTGGTCTGTTTGGAAATGTTGATCAGCGACTCGATTTTCTCCTTGAGTTCGAGCACCTCGTCCTTGAGGTCGCCCTTCACGGCGAAGGGCACGCGGAACGAGAGCCAGTCGCCCAGCCCCTTGTTCATCCGCTCGATGGGCGTCACGCAGTAGATCGACATGAAGTAAAAGAGCATCAGCACGATGGCGATCATCACGGCCAGCGAGATCAGCACGGGCGTCACGGCGCGGTAGGCGTTTTTCTTCATCTGCTCGGCGCGCGGAACCAGCGAACTCTGCGTCGAGGTCATATAACTCTTGATGGCGGCCGTAAGACGGCCGTAAAGGGCCTGGTACTCTTCGCTGTACCACCTGCCGCCCAGCGAATCGGGCCGCAGGGCCGCCGGCGAGTCGGCACGGGCGGCGCCCCCGAAGGCGAGGTAGTTGTCCGTCACGAGGCGCAGCTCGGTCGTGGCGAAGGCCAGCGAGTCGAGGAACGACTTCTCAAGCGCCTCGCTCTGGGCCACGAGCAGCGTGTTTTCGAGCCGCTCCATGCTCTTGCGGCAAAGGCTGTCGCACGACCTGTCGCCGAAAACCGAAAGGCGGATCAACGCGATGTCCTGCTCGTGCGCAGCATCGAGCATCTCCTTGGCCAGCTCGATATTCCGTTTGTTGGCCTTGAGAATCTCGCCCGTATCCCGGCTCAAGTGGCTCAATTCGAGAAACGAGACCATACCTGAAAAAAACAGCAGGCAGACGATGCTCAAAAAACCGACCGTCACCCGTTTGCGCAAACCCGTCATAGCGTTTTAAATTTCCATTCCTGCAAATATAGTGATTAATCCAGAATTTCCCCCAACAAATCGTGAGTTTCGTCCATCGCGCCGAGTTTCACGCGGCAGACGGCATTGACCTTCGAACGGTCGTAGGGGGCTTTCACCCGGCGGTAGCTGCCCGTGAAGCCGAACATCATGCCGTCGCGGCGCGTGCTTTCGAAGAGCACCGTATCCTCCGTGCCTTCGGCCCGGGCGCAGAACGCGCCGTGCAGGCGTTCGCAGAGGCCCTCCAGTTCGGCGACGCGCTGCGTGGCGACCGACGGAGGCACCTTGCCGGGCAGGTCGACGGCCGGCGTCCCGGGACGCTCCGAGAAGGGAAAGATATGCAAGAAAGCGGGTTCGAGTCCCGCCAGAAAATCGTACGTCGTACGGAAATCGGCCTCCGTCTCGCCCGGGAACCCGACGATCACGTCGATGCCGATGAAGGCGTCGGGCATCAGCCGTCTCACGGCCGCGATCCGCTCGGCGAAGCGCGCCGTGGTGTAGCGGCGGCGCATCAGGCCCAGAATCCGGTCCGAACCGCTTTGGAGCGGAATGTGGAAATGGTGCATGAATTTAGGCGACGTGGCGCAAAATGCGATGATTTCGTCGGTCAGCAGGTTCGGCTCGATCGACGAAATGCGGTAGCGTTCGATCCCTTCGACCTCGTTGAGCGCCCGCAGCAGGTCGATGAACCGCTCCCCCGTCGTGCGGCCGAAATCCCCCGTGTTGACGCCCGTCAGGACGATCTCCTTCTGCCCCCCGGCAGCGATCTGCCTCGCCTCGGCCACGAGGTCGGCGACGGGCATGTTGCGGCTCGAACCGCGGGCGTAGTGGATCGTGCAGTAGGAACAGCAGTAGTCGCACCCGTCCTGCACCTTGAGGAAGGCGCGCGTGCGGTCGCCGCTCGAAAAGGCCGCGAAGAACGACGTAAGCGAATCGGTTTCGCAGCTGTACACCTGCGCCCGGCCCTTGCCCGAAAGTTCAACCACTCGTTTAAATAACGCCCCCTTATCGTTGTTGCTCAACACAATGTCCACACCCTCTATCGCGGCGATCTCCTGCGGCTTGAGCTGCGCGTAGCATCCCGTCACGGCGATGATCGCCGCAGGGTTGCGGCGGTGGAGTTTGCGGATCAGGTTGCGGCATTTCTTGTCGGCGTGCTCCGTGACGGAACAGCTGTTGATGACGCAAATATCGGCTTCGGCCGTGGGCGCGACGCGCACGAAACCGCCGCGCTCGAACTCGCGGGCGAGGGTCGAGGACTCCGAAAAATTGAGCTTGCAGCCCAAGGTATGAAAATTGACTCTGCGAGGTTGCATGGATTCGTGTTTTTCCGGCACGAAATTACGAAAACTGCGCGAAAGGAGGAGGCTTTTCCGATAAAAAAGCGTAAATTTGCGCGCAATTATAAGGAATACATGGGATTTTTCAGCGACCTGATCCAATACGGCTACCTTTCGAACGCGCTCGCGGCGTGCGTGCTGTCGGGCATAACGTGCGGAGTGATCGGAACCTACGTCGTCTGCCGCCGCATGGTGTTCCTCGCGGGCGGCATCACCCATGCCTCGTTCGGCGGACTGGGCATCGCCTTCTGGATGGGCGCCAACCCGATCGCCGGGGCGATGATCTTCGCCGTGCTCTCGGCGCTGGGCATCGAATGGGCCGGCAGCCGGGGACGCATCCGCGAGGATTCGGCCATCGGCATCATCTGGTCCGTCGGCATGGCCGTCGGCGCGCTCTTTATGAGCCTCCGCCCGGGCTACACCTCGGGCGATCTGTCGGCCTACCTCTTCGGCAGCATCGTGACCGTGACCGACAGCGACGTCGCGGCCCTCGCCGCGCTGACGGCGGTGATCATCGCCGGGGCGCTGCTGTGGCTCCGCCCGGTGATGTACACGGCTTTCGACCGCGACTTCGCCCGCAGCCGGGGCATCCCCACGCGCGTGATCTCCTATCTGATGGCCGCGCTGGTGGCGGTGACCATCGTGCTCTCGATCCGCATCATGGGCATCGTGCTGCTGATCTCGCTCGTGACGATGCCCGTGGTGATCGTCAACTCGCTCTCGCGGTCGTACCGCACCATCGCCCTCGCCGCACCCCTCGTGGCTGTGGCGGGCAATGTCGCAGGGCTTGTCGTCAGCTACAATTTCGAGGTTCCGCCCGGCGCCGCCATAATATTTACCCTCACTCTTACGCTTATAATGGTAAAACTGTTATCTTTACGACAAAAAAGGCTGCCGTTTGGATAGGCTGCGACCCGGAAGTGCTCAAATAAATTTGGCACTCCTCTCGCCTTGCACTATCTTTGCGTAACAAAAAACTGCGATCCGCCGCATGAAAACCATTCACAGACTCGTTCTGAAGTCCTACCTCGGCCCGATGGTCCTCACGTTCTTCATCGTCATGTTCGTGCTGATGATGAACATCGTGTGGCGCTACATCGACGAGCTGGTGGGCAAGGGATTGAGCGCCGGCATCATCATCGAGCTGATGACCTATTTCATGGCCAACATGATCCCGATGGGGCTGCCGCTCTCGATGCTGCTGGCGGCGATTATGACCATGGGCAACCTGGGTGAGAACTACGAACTACTGGCCATGAAATCGGCGGGCATGTCGCTCGTGCAGATCACCAAGCCGCTGATCATTCTGGTGAGCCTGGTCTCCGTCGGCAGTTTCTTCATCGGCAACAACCTCGTGCCGAACGCCAACAAGAAGCTATTCAGCACGCTCTACGACATCCGGCAGCAGAAACAGGCCCTCGAATTCCAGGACGGGCTCTTCTTCAACGGCATCGACAACATGTCGATCCGCGTGAGCCACCAGGAACCCGACACGCACCTGCTGCACGACGTGCTGATCTACGACAACCGCGCCGCCAACGGCAACATGAACACCATCGTGGCCGACTCGGGCTATATCCGCCTGTCGGACGACAAGAAATACCTGCTGGTGACGCTCTTCCACGGCGAGACCTACGAACAGACCCGCAACAGCCAGTGGTTCACGAAAAGCGCCCTGCGCCACCACACCTTCGACCTGCAAAAACAGGTGATCCCCATGTCGGGATTCGCCATGGGACGCACCGACGCCGACCTGTTCACGAGCAGCCAGACCAAGAACATCAGCGAATTGCAGCACGACATCGACTCGCTGGAGATCAAGGTCAACGCCGCCACGACGAGTTCCTACGAACCGCTGCTGAAAGAGCAGATTTTCGCCCGAGACAACACCGTGCTGCCGCTGCCCGACAGCCTGCAGGTGGACAAACGGGACTTCCGCGACCTGCTGGCGACGGATTCGGTCACCACGCTGCCCACACGCGAACGCGAACGTGTCTGGAACCAGGCGCGGACGCTGGCCAAGAACTCGCGCAACATGTTCGCATTCGACGAATCGACGGCCAAGGAGGCCCTCAACCAGCTCTACCGATCGAAGGTCGAGTGGCACAAGAAAATGTCGCTTCCGGTGTCGATCCTGATCTTCTTCCTGATCGGCGCGCCGCTGGGCGCCATCATCCGCAAGGGCGGCCTGGGGCTTCCGGTGGTGGTGTCGGTGATCTTCTTCGTGATCTACTACATGATCAGCCTCTCGGGCGAAAAACTGGCCAAGGAGGGTAACTGGGAGGCCGTCTACGGCATGTGGCTCTCGACCTTCATCCTCACGCCGATAGCCATATACCTCACCTACAAGGCCACCAACGACTCGGCGCTGCTCGACACGGACTGGTACGCCGGGAAGTTCAAGGCGCTGAAAGAGAAACTGGTTCCGCAATTCAAGAAACTGACGAAAGCAATAAAACTCAAACGAAATGGCAAAAGAGACTGTGCTCAATAGCGTGGAGGAGGTCATCGAGGACTTCCGCATCGGCAAACCCGTTATCGTCGTGGACGACGAGGACCGCGAGAACGAAGGCGACTTCATCGTCGCGGCGGAGAAGATCACGCCCGAAATCGTGAACTTCATGCTCAAGGAGGGCCGCGGCGTGCTGTGCGCCCCGCTGTCGGAGAAACGCTGCGACGAACTGGGGCTCAACATGATGGAGGAGAACAACACCTCGCTGCTGGGCACGCCCTTCACCGTGACGGTCGACCTGCTGGGCAACGACTGCACCACGGGCGTCTCGATCCACGACCGCGCCGCGACGATCCGCGCGCTGGCCGACCCCGAAACGAAACCCACCGACCTGGGCCGCCCGGGACATATCAATCCCCTGCGCGCGCGCGACAAGGGCGTGCTGCGCCGTCCGGGACACACCGAGGCGGCCATCGACCTGGCCCGACTGGCCGGATTGCAGCCCGCCGGCGCGCTGATCGAGATTATGAACGAGGACGGCACGATGGCCCGCCTGCCGCAACTGCTGGAGACCGCAAAAAAATTCGACCTGAAAATCATCTCGATCGCCTCGCTGATCGCCTACCGCCTCCGCGAGGAGTCGATCATCGAAAAGGGCGTGACGGTACCCCTGCCCACGGAGTGGGGCGAATTCCAGATCACGCCGTTCCGCCAGAAATCCAACGGCGTGGAGCATGTGGCCCTGACGAAAGGGGAGTGGACCGAAGACGAACCGGTGCTGGTGCGCGTGCATTCGTCGTGCGCCACGGGCGACATTTTCGGCTCGTACCGCTGCGACTGCGGCGAGCAGCTCCACAAGGCGATGGAGATGATCGACCGCGAAGGCCGGGGCGCCGTCGTCTACCTCAATCAGGAGGGGCGCGGCATCGGGCTGTGCAACAAAATCCACGCCTACAAATTGCAGGACGAGGGTCTCGACACGGTGGACGCCAACCTCAAACTGGGCTTCAAGGCCGACGAACGCGACTACGGCGTGGGCGCCAGCATCATCCGCGAGCTGGGCATCCGCCACATGCGCCTGATGACCAACAACCCGCTCAAACGGGCCGGGCTGGAGGGCTACGGGCTTTGCATCGACGAGATCGTGCCCATCGTCATCGCCCCGAACCCCTACAACGCACACTATCTGGAGACCAAGCAGGAGCGCATGCACCACACGCTGGGACTGGAAAAAAGATAACGCATGGACGCCAAAGACCTTCGCATCGTATTCATGGGCACGCCCGAATTCGCCGTGCCGTCGCTGCGGGCGCTCGTCGGGGGCGGCTACAACGTCGTGGGCGTGGTGACTTCGCCCGACAAACCCGCCGGACGCGGACAAAAAATACACCGGAGCGAGGTTAAGATCGCGGCTCTGGAACTGGGTCTGCCGGTATTGCAGCCCGAAAAGCTGAAAGCCCCGGAGTTCGTCGAGGCCCTCGAGGCGCTGCGGCCCGACCTGGGCATCGTGATCGCCTTCCGCATGCTTCCCGAGGTCGTCTGGGCCATGCCGCGGCTGGGGACCTTCAACCTCCACGCCTCGCTGCTGCCCCAATACCGCGGGGCCGCGCCGATCAACTGGGCGATCATCAACGGCGAGACCGAGACGGGCGTCACCACGTTTCTGCTGAACCACGAGATCGACAAGGGCGGCATCATCGGGCAGATCCGGGTTCCGATCCTTCCGGAAGACAACGTCGGAACGCTCTACGAACGTCTGATGACAACGGGAACCTCGCTCGTAACCGAAACCGTCGACCGCATTGCAGCGGGGGAGATCCGGCCCGTGGAGCAGCAGCACATCGACGAGGCGACGCTGCGCCCGGCGCCGAAGATTTTCAAGGAGGACTGCCGGATCGACTGGGAGAAACCGGGCCGCGAGATTGTGAATTTCGTCCGCGGACTGTCGCCCTATCCGGCGGCATGGACCGAGATGTACCGCGAGGGCGACGGCGAAGCGTCGAGCGCCAAGATTTTCTCGGCGTCGTTCGAGGCCGCGGTCCACGGCGAGGCGTGCGGCACGCTCCAGAGCGACGGAAGAACCTTTATCCGCGTGGCGTGCGCCGACGGATGGATCGCCCTCGGAGAACTGCAAATAGCGGGCAAAAAACGGCTCGCGGTGCGCGAACTGCTCCTCGGGTGGCGCGACGTACAGCAATGCCGCTTCCGGGAATAGAGCGGAGCGGCCTTTGCCGACCGTCCCCGGATTGCAGAGATACGAATGCACACGACAGAAGAGGCTTCCCGCGGGAAGCCTCTTCTGTCGTGCAATGCAGGGGCGTCAGACCTTCTCGCCGAGTTTCCGTCCGATCTCCTCTTTCGGCAGCGGCTTGGTGCAGAAAAACCAGTCGTAGCACTTCGCCCCTTCGGGAACCTTCTCCTGATCGTCGCCCTTCATCGGCACGATCACCTCGTCGCCCGGACGCCAGTCGGCGGGCAGCGCGATGCCGAAGGCATCGATGGTCTGCAAGCCCACCAAAACCCGCCTGATCTCGTCGAAATTGCGGCCCAGAGCCAGCGGATAGTAGATCATCGCCCGCAGCACGCCCTTCGGGTCGACGAAGAACACGGCGCGCACGGCGGCGGTCTGGCTCTCGCCGGGCTGGATCATGCCGTAGAGCGACGCCACTTTCATCGCAACGTCGTCGATGATCGGGAACCCGACCTTCACATCCTTCATGCCCTTGTACTCGATCTTCTCGCGGATGGTCTTGAGCCATGCGATATGGCTGTTGCGGCTGTCGACCGACAGGCCGACCAGTTCGCAGTTCAACGCCCGGAACTCCTCGGTATGCGCCCCGAAAGTGAGTATTTCGGTGGTGCAGATCGGGGTGAAATCGGCAGGGTGGCTGAAAAGAATCACCCATTTGCCCTTGTAATCGTCCGGGAAGCTGATCTTCCCCTTGGTGGTCATGGCCTCGAATGCCGGAACCGGCTCGCCGAGCCGCGGCATCTGCTGTTCGTTCTTTTCCATAAATCGGAGTTTTTAAAAGTTTATACCCGGACATGCAAAGTCGATGCCCTGCCGGAATTCATTTTCCAAGATACGGAATTTGCCGGTACGTTATCCGCCGATTTCCCGCCGCACACGGAAGCGTATACACAAACGGCTTTTTCGGATAGGCGGGCGGCATTTCCGGACTTCTGAATAAAATAAAAAGGCATCCGATTTCATTCCTCCGGAAAGATTTGTATATTTGCGTGAAGAACCCCTAAACCCGTAGCCTATGGTCAGATAACAAACCGAATTCAACCCGATCAAACTGCGCCGCATCACCGAGGCGCATACATATAAAAAGCGTTAGCTTTATTTCTTGCTTTTCGAAACTTCGACAATTTCAAAAGTACGCCAAGAGTAAAGTGTAAACGCTCACGTTTCTACGTGGGCTTTACTCATTTATTTGGTGTACAGGTAGTCGAAGACCTCGAAAAGCAAATAAAGGTTTAGCCTGCGTTTTTTATATGCCTGTCCCAAAAGTCTATCATTAAATCAACGACACTCCATGAAAACAAAATTCTTTTTACTCATAGGCATATTCACCATTGCGCTGACCGCCTGCGAAGGCGACGACAACAACGGCGACGACCCGACGAAACCGCTGGACGACGCACAAATCTCCTTTACGAAAATGGCGAACTGCCCCGATGCGGAGGTAGACCAGGCAATCGTCTGGAAGGATGCAATTTATTATGTGAATCGCACCTCTTTTCTGCGCTATACTCCGGCAAGAAACGAGTGGCAAAGCCTCGCACCCGCTCCCTCCACCAATCTGTTCGTATGGCAGGATAAATTGTATTGTCCCAACAGTAATTTAGATTTCTATGTCTATTCTGCCGTAACAGAAGCATGGGAACCGACAACGGATATTGCAGCAATAACCGACAATCATTTCGGAAAAATTTTAAATATAGGAAATACATTGTTCCGTATCGGTAATAGTGGATATTATTGTATGTTTTATCAATCCGACAGTCGAGAATGGAAATATTTTGATGGTCAATACAGCACATGTAGTTTCCCTTTCGAATATTCGTGCGAAATCGAAGGAAAAGGATATAGTTTCGTCGGAATCTACTTATTTGACCCTGAAACCCGGATAACCACCTTAAAAGTAAATATTCCAAGCAAAGGTGGCACAATTTCAGGTTGCCTGTATAATCAACGGCAAATGCTATACTCCCAATGTTCTGTTTCCCGTTATGATAAGGAAGATATTTATGCAACGATAGGAATCTATACGCCCTCAACCAACGAATACAATGAAATGACGATCGAAAGCAAGGTTCCTAATGGCGCGACAAATGTAACCCAAGTAGATATTCCAATGGTAATCAACCTACTCACTTATTTCGACGGCCGAATTTTCGTCGGACCGAACAATGCGGCATTCTACGAGCTGAAAATCAGATAAGCCCCCGCCACAAAACAAAGAAAGCGCCCTTGGGGCGCTTCTTTGTTCTTCATATCGTGTCGCCGGATTACCGCTTGCGGATTATCTCGCCGCCGTGGCGGATGGCCTCCTCGTTGGCCGGAAGCATTTTCCACGCGCGCTCGGGAAGCGACTTTTTCAGACCCACCATCACGTTCTCCATCGCGACCACGGGGCGCACCTTGAGGTAACCGCCCAGGATCATCGTGTTGAACAGTTTGGCCTGACCCATCTTCGCACACTCGGCCGTGGCGTCGATCGCATAGACTTCGATGTCCTTGCGCACGGGGTGCCGCGTGATGCCGTTCGTGTCGTAGATCAGCACGCCGCCCGGCTTGACCATCGGCTCGAATTTCTCCATCGACTGCTGGTTCAGGATGATCGCCGTGTCGAATTCATGGGCGATAGGCGACGAAATCTTCCGGTCGGAGAGAATCACCGTCACGTTGGCCGTGCCGCCGCGCATCTCGGGACCGTAGGAGGGCATCCACGTCACCTCGAAATCCTGCATCACCCCCGAGTAAGCCAGAATCTTACCCATCGAGAGGACGCCCTGTCCTCCGAATCCTGCAATTATCAATGTCTCTTTCATAGCGTTACTCTTTTTTTACGTCCTTAATGTCGCCCAGCGGATAGAAGGGCAGCATGTTCTCGGCAAGCCACTGGTTCGAAGCCACGGGCGAGAGTTTCCACCCGCTGTTGCAGGTCGAGACGACCTCCACGAGCGAAAAACCGTTGCCGGCCATCGAATTCTCGAACGCCTTGCGGATCGCCTTTTTGCACTTGCGCACGTTGGCCGCCGTATGCACGCTCTGCCGCGTGATGTAGGTCGCGCCGTCCAGATGGGCCATCATCTCGGCGATCTTGTAGGGATAGCCGTTCAGCCGCGGATCGCGGCCGTAGGGGGTCGTCGCGGTCTTCATGCCCAAGAGGGTGGTCGGGGCCATCTGGCCGCCGGTCATGCCGTAGATCGCATTGTTGATGTAGACGGCCACGACGTTCTCGCCGCGCGCCGCCGCATGGATCGACTCCGCCGTACCGATGGCCGACAGGTCGCCGTCGCCCTGATAGGTGAAGACCATATTCTGCGGGTAGAGCCGCTTCACGGCCGTCGCAACGGCCAGCGCGCGCCCGTGCGCCGCCTCGATCCAGTCGATGTCGATATAGTTGTAGGCGAACACCGAGCAGCCCACGGGCGAAATGCCCACGGTCTTCTCCGCGAGTCCCATCTCCTCGATGACCTCGGCGATGAGCTTGTGCACCGTGCCGTGGCTGCAACCCGGGCAGTAGTGCATGACGTTATCGGTGATGAGTTTCGGTTTTGCGTAAACCAGATTCTCCGTTTTCTTTTCAACCTCTGCCATCGTCTTCTACTTTTTAATCAGTTTTTCCTTGAGCGCGTCGAGCACTTCGTCCGGGTTGAACATCATGCCGCCCTGACGCCCGTAATGCTCGACCGGGGCCTTGCCGTTGACGGCCAGCCGCACGTCCTCGACCATCTGCCCGGCGTTGAGTTCCGCCGAGAGGAATCCCTTGACGCCCCGCGCGGCCATCTCGGCAAGCTGCTTCTTGGGGAAAGGGTAGAGGGTGATCGGACGCAGCAGGCCGACTTTCAGCCCCTCGGCGCGAGCCATTTCGACCGTCGCCGAGCAGATGCGGGCCGACGAACCGAAGGCCACGATCACGTAGTCGGCGTCGTCGCACTCGATGGCTTCGTAACGCACCTCGTTCTCTTCCAGCGCCTTGTATTTCTCCTGCAACCGTTTGTTGATGACTTCCATCTTCTCCGACTGCAATTCGAGCGAGGTCACGATGTTGCGCGCGCGGCCGGCGGGTTTGCCCTGCGCGGCCCACGCGCCGCACTCGGCCTTCAGCTCCTCATCGGTCTTGCGCGGACGCTGGGGTGCGAGCACCACCTTCTCCATCATCTGACCGATGGCGCCGTCGGCGAGGATCAGCGCCGGATTGCGGTATTTGAACGCGAGGTCGAACGCCTCGAACACATGGTCGTGCATCTCCTGCACCGAGTTGGGAGCCAGCACGATCATGTGGAAATCGCCGTGGCCGCCGCCTTTGCAGGCCTGGAAATAGTCGCCCTGCGAAGGCTGGATCGTACCCAGGCCCGGGCCGCCGCGCTGGCAATTGACGATCAGGCAGGGCAGCTCGGCGCCCGCCAGGTAGCTCAACCCCTCGGACATCAGGCTGATGCCGGGGCTGGACGAGGAGGTCATCACCCGTTTTCCGGTCGATGCGCCGCCGTAGACCATGTTGATCGAAGAGATCTCCGACTCGGCCTGCAAAACGACCATGCCCGTGGTCTCCCACGGTTTGAGTTCCATGAGGGTCTCCATCACCTCCGACTGCGGAGTGATGGGGTATCCGAAATATCCGTCGCAACCGTAGCGAATGGCCGCATGGGCGATCACTTCGTTGCCTTTCATCAGTTTCACTTCATTCTCTGCCATAGCTTACTCGAATTTTTGACGATAAACCGTAATGCAGCTATCCGGACAAATCACCGCACAGGAGGCACAGCCCGTGCAGGAATCGGGATTGACCATCCACGCAACGGGATAACCTTTGCTGTTGACCTCCGCCGACAGCGCGAGCACGTCGCACGGACAGGCCGAAGCACAGACCCCGCACCCCTTGCAGCGCTCCTTGTCGACAACGATTGTTCCTTTGATTTTTGCCATAACGCCTAATATTGTTAAGTTGCTTACAAATATAATAAATAATCGGATAAAAACGATTCGGATTGCAACATTTCTTTCGGCATAAACGACAAACAAAAAGCAGAAAATCCGCATGTTCCCGTGCGAACTCCCTGCATACAAAACCGTTCGGCCGTCATCCGGCTTTCGGATCGGGACCGTATTTATTTCCGCCCCGCGTCCCGGGCGTACGGCACCGGACGGGGAGCTGTCGGCAATCCGGCCCAGAGGCGGTTCGGAATTCCGCAAGTTTCCCGCAAAGAAAAGAGCCGCCCGCAGGCGGCCCTCGTCGATTATTTTTCGTCGAACGAGTGGATCACCACTCCCGACCGCAGTTTGGGTTCGAACCACGTGGTCTTCGGCGGCATGATATTGCCCGTGTCGGCAATGTTGATCAGCTGCTGCATCGAGACGGGGTAGAGGGCGAACGCCGCCTTCATCTCCCCGCTGTCCACACGGCGTTTCAACTCGCCCAGACCGCGGATGCCGCCCACGAAGTCGATCCGCTTCGAGGTGCGCAGATCCTTGATGTCCAGAATCCGGTCCAGCACCAGATTCGACAGCACCGTGACGTCCAGCACGCCGATCGGGTCGTTGTCGTCATAGGTGCCCGGACGGGCCGCCAGGCTGTACCAGCGGCCGTCGAGGTACATCGAAAAATTGTGCAGCGCCGCGGGGCGGTACTCCTCCGTCCCCTTGTCCTCAACGACAAACGACTCGTTGAGTTTTTCGAGAAGTTCGGCAGGCGTCAGGCCGTTCAGGTCCTTCACCACGCGGTTGTAGTCGATGATGCGGAGCTGGCCCGCCGGGAAGGTTACGGCCAGGAAATAGCAGTACTCCTCGCTGCCCGTGTGGTTCGGATTCTTCGCGCGGCACTCCTGTCCCACGCGCGTCGCGGCGGCCGTGCGGTGGTGACCGTCGGCAACGTAGAGCGCCGGGATGCCCGCGAAAATCTCCGTAATGCGGTCGTTGGTCTTCCGGTCGCGGATCACCCACAACTGGTGTCCGAAGCCGTCGGCAGCCGTGAAATCGTACTCCGGAGCGTTGTTTTTCACCACGTCGGCGACGATGGCGTCGATCTCGGCATCGTCGGGATAGGCGAAGAACACCGGCTCGATGTTGGCCTTCTGGTTGCGGACGTGGATCATGCGGTCCTCCTCCTTGTCGGGACGCGTCAGCTCGTGCTTCTTGATCGCCCCCGAGAGATAGTCCTCGAAATGGCAGCACATCGCAAGGCCGTACTGCGTGCGGCCCTCCATCGTCTGCGCATATATATAGTAGTACTCCTCGGGGTCCTGCCGCAGCCAGCCTTCGGACTGCCAGCGGCGGAAATTCTCGACCGCCTTGTCGTAGACGGGCTGCGAATGCTCGTCGGCGATGGGGTCGAAGTCGATCTCGGGCTTGATGATGTGCAGCAGCGAACGCTCCGTGGCCTCGGCCTTCGCCTCGGCGGAGTTGAGTACGTCGTAGGGGCGCGAAGCCACCTCGGAGGCATGCTCCTTCGGGGGACGGACTGCGCGGAAAGGTTTTATTCTAACCATAATGCATCGGTTGTTTTAAGGCGAAAAAGCGGGTCCGTCATATGAGATATGCGCACCCGCCTTTTCGCACGGTTGGTTTCTATTTGTTGACCTGGAAACGGGTGTTGCCGTTCTTCAGAAAATCGACGATCTGGTTGGCGGCGGCGAGTCCCGCGTTGACATTGGCCTCGGCGGTCTCGGCGCCCATCTTCTTCGCTGTGGCGAAAACCCGTTTGCCGAACTTCTCGTCCAGCTCGGCCTGATTGCCGGCGGCGATGTCGGTGATGTATTTCAGGTCCTCGCGTTCGGTCATAGCGCGCACGACGCCCTCCTCGTCGATCACCTCCTTGCGGGCGGTGTTGACCAGCGTCGCGCCCTTGGGCATCGACATCATCAGGTCGTAGCCGATCGAGCCTTTGGTCTGGGCCGTGGCGGGAATGTGCAGCGAAAGGAAGTCGGAAACCCGGTAAAGCTCCTCTACCGAAGCCACTTTCTTCACGCCGTCGGCCTCGAAGACCGCCCCGTCGGCGATGAACGGATCGTAGGCGACGACATTCATGCCCAACGCCTTGCCCTTGCGGCCCACCAGTCTGCCGACGTTGCCGTAGGCGTGGATGCCGAGGGTTTTGCCCTGGAGTTCCGTACCCGTACCCGGCGTGAAGCGGTTGCGCGACATGAAGATCATCATGGCCAGCGCCAGTTCGGCCACGGCATTGGAGTTCTGACCCGGGGTGTTCATCACCACGATGCCCCGCGCCGAAGCCGCCGCAAGGTCCACGTTGTCGTAACCCGCGCCGGCGCGGACCACGATCTTCAGGTTTTTCGCCGCGGCGATGACCTCGGCGGTCACCTTGTCGCTGCGGACGATCAGCGCGTCGACGTCGGCCACGGCTTCGAGCAGCTGGCCCTTGTCGGTGTATTTTTCGAGCAGCGCCAGTTCGTATCCGGCATCCTCGACGATCTTACGGATTCCGTCCACGGCCTTTTTGGCGAAGGGTTTTTCCGTTGCAACCAGTATCTTCATAGTTTCGATCAATGACGTGAAATAAATATCCTGTTCTTTTTTTGTCTCCCGCATCAGCGGGACGATGGTCGGACACATCGGAGCTATTTCTTATGCGCCTCGGCGAACTCCTGCATGCAGGCCACCAACGCCTCGACGCTCTCCTTGGGCAGGGCGTTGTAGCACGACGCGCGGAAGCCGCCCACCAAACGGTGGCCCTTGATGCCGACCATGCCGCGGCTCTTGGCGAACTCCATAAACTCGGGAGCCAGCTCCTCGCAGCCCTCGGCCATCACGAAGCAGATGTTCATCAGCGAACGGTCCTCCTTCTCGACCGTACCGCGGAAGAGCGGGTTGCGGTCGATCTCGTCGTAGAGCAGCGCGGCCTTCTCCTTGTTGCGGCGGTGGATTTCGTCGACGCCGCCGATCGACTTGAGCCACTTCAGGGTCTCCTTCAGGACGTAGATCGGGAACACGGGAGGAGTGTTGAACATCGAGTTGTTCTCGACATGGGTCCTGAACGACATCATCGTCGGCAGGTCGCGGACGATCCTGTCCAGCATATCCTCGCGGATGATGGCGAACGCCACGCCCGCGGGAGCCAGGTTCTTCTGCGCGCCGCCGTAGATCATGGCGTATTTCGAAACGTCCACCGGGCGCGAGAGGATGTCCGAAGACATGTCGGCGATCAGGGGCACGGGCGACGAGAGGTCCTCGTGGTACTCCGTGCCGTAGATCGTATTGTTCGAGGTGATATGCACATAGTCCAGGTCGGCGGGAATGGCGAACCCCTTGGGAATATAGGTGAAGTTCCTGTCCTCGGACGAAGCCAGCACCTCCACTTCGCCGTAACGTTTCGCCTCCTTGATGGCCTTTTTGGCCCAGACACCCGTATTCACATAACCGGCCTTCCTGCCCAGAAAGTTGGCGGGAATTTCATAGAAATAGGTACTTGCACCGCCCCCGAGATAGATGATCTTGTAGTTGTCGGGAATGTGGAGCAATTCGCGGAAAAGAACGTCGGCCTCGGCCATCACGTCGTCGAAATCCTTCGTCCGGTGCGAGATCGAAAGCAGCGAAAGACCCGATCCGTTGAAGTCGAGAATCGCCTTGGCCGCATTTTCGATGACCTCGTCCGCCAGAATGGAAGGTCCCGCATTGAAGTTGTGCTTTTTCATAATAATTCGTATGTGATTTGAATGATCTGACTCTTAACTGTTAGTTTGCTAACACAAATATAAATAAAAAAATTTCAGAAATACAAAGATAGCCAAATAAATTTCACTCCGCAGGAAGAACGCCCCTCTTTTCGGATTGTTTTTGTTAATTTTACCGGGAACAAACCCCGGCTCGGACAGGCTGCGCCCCGGCAAAATGCAAGTAAACTTGCTTTTGCGCTCGGCTTGCACTATCTTTGCCGAAAAATTACAAGTTCCCGTACACATGGTAAAATCAATGACCGGCTTCGGCAAAGGCGAGGCCGCACTCCGGAATAAGAAAATCACGGTCGAGATCCGCTCGCTGAACTCCAAGCAGTTGGACCTCTCGCTGCGCCTCCCGGCTGTCTACCGGCAGTCGGAATACGAGATCCGCAACCTGATCGCCCGCACGATCCAGCGGGGCAAGGTCGACGTCTTCGTCACGGTCGAGTCGCAGGCTGTCGAAACGTCGGCGCGCATCAACCGCGAGGTGTTCCGCGAATACCTCCGCCAGATGAACGACACGCTTTCGTTCTCGGGCATCGACGCCGGCTACGACGCCATCCTGCCCGTGATCATGCGTCTTCCGGATGTCGTCGCGACCGAGGCCGAGGCCATCTCCGAAGAGGAGCGCGCCGCGCTGCTCGCCGCCGTGGAGGCTGCCGCTGCGCATCTCGACGCGTTCCGCGAGCAGGAGGGCGCCATCCTGATCGCCGACCTGCTGCGCCGTGTGGAGCTGATCGAGCAATATAAAACAGAGGTCGTGCCCTTCGAGAAGGCCCGCACCGAAACGGTCAAGGCCCGCATTCTGGACAACCTCTCGAAACTGGCCGTCGACGTGGACCGCAACCGGCTGGAGCAGGAGATGATCTTCTACCTCGAGAAACTCGACATCACCGAGGAGAAAGTGCGCCTCACGAACCACTGCAACTACTTCCGGGAGGTGGCCTCTTCGGAGGAGGGCGCAGGCCGCAAGCTGGGCTTCATCGCGCAGGAGATGGGCCGCGAGATCAACACGATGGGCTCGAAGGCCAACGAGCCGAACATCCAGATCCTCGTCGTCAAGATGAAGGACGAACTGGAGAAGATCAAGGAACAGGTATTGAATATCCTGTAATCCGCAGATTACAGGATATTCCAATTAAAAATTGAGAATGAAAAATTAAAAATTCCATTCGGCAAAATCATCCGGAGAAGAGAACGATTTTTCATTTCTAATTTTTCATTTTTAATTTCATCAAATGGGCAAAGTCATCATATTCTCCGCCCCGAGCGGTTCGGGCAAAACCACCATCGTCCGCCGGTTGCTGGAACGCTATCCGCAGTTCGAATTCTCCATCTCGGCGACCAGCCGCGCCCCCCGCGGCCAAGAGCGCGACGGGGTGGACTACTACTTCCTCTCGCACGGGGAGTTCATGCAGGCTGTGGCCGAAAACCGCTTCGTGGAGTGGGAGGAGGTCTACAAGGGAACCTGCTACGGCACGCTGCGCTCGGAGGTGGAGCGCATCTGGGCCAAGGGCCATGTGATCGTCTTCGACGTCGACGTGGTCGGCGGCATCAACCTCAAGCGCATCTTCGGCGACGACGCCTGCTCGGTGTTCATCATGCCGCCCTCGGTCGAGGAGCTGCGCCGACGGCTCGAAGGCCGCGGCACGGACGCCCCGGAGGTGATCGACCGCCGCGTGGCCAAGGCCGAATTCGAACTGACGAAAGCCCCCGAGTTCGACCACGTGGTGGTCAACGACTGCCTCGACGAGGCCGTGTGCGGCACGTGCAGCATCCTCGACCAATTCATCGCACGGTAGGATGAAACGGGTCATGCTCTATTTCGGGTCGTTCAACCCCGTGCACCGCGGCCACATCGCGCTGGCGGAATACGTCGTCGGGCAGGGTCTCTGCGACGAGGCCGTGCTGGTCGTTTCGCCCCAAAGCCCCTACAAACAGGCCGCGGAACTGGCTCCCGAAATGGACCGTTTCGAAATGGCCGAGATCGCCTGCGCCGCTTCGAAATACCCGGAGCGCATCAAACCTTCGGTCGTGGAATTTCTGCTGCCGAAACCTTCATACACAATAGATACCCTGCGTTACCTCAAGGAAAACTTCGGGTCGGGGATGCAGTTCTCGATCCTGATGGGCAGCGACCAGATCGCGCGCCTCGCGGGATGGAAGGAGTACGAACAAATCCTCGAATACCCGGTTTACGTCTACCCGCGGCGCGGCGAACCGGCGGAGGGATTCGAAGGGCGCATCACGCCGCTGACAGACGCCCCGTTGCAGGACTTCGCCTCGACGGACGTGCGCGACCGCATCGGGCGGGGCGAGGACGTCGCCGCCATGCTCGACGAGGGCGTCGCCGCCTACATCCGCCGCAAGGGGCTGTGGAGCCCCGCGACGCGCATCGCAGCCCTCGGGGCGCAGATCGCCGCCGAGCCCGGGAACACGGCGCTCCTGGTCGAGCGCGGAAAACTCCATTACCGGATGGGCGAGTGGGGTCCGGCCCTCAACGACTTCAACGCGGCGCTGCGTATCGACGACACGCACGTCGAAGCCAAGGAGTTCGCCCGGATGGTGCAGGAGATACTGGAATTCCGATACAAAGATATATACAACCCCTGAAATGACACGTTTGAAGATAGCCCTCCTGGCGGGCGGCGATTCGCCCGAACGGGAAATCGCCCTTCAGAGCGCCGCCCAGATCGAGGCGGCCCTCGACCACTCGAAATACGACATCACGGTCATCGACCTCCACGGCCGCGACTGGCACCACACGGCCCCCGACGGGCGGCAGTGGCAGGGGGACAAGAATGATTTCTCGATCACCGTCGACGGTGTGCGCAAGGCGTTCGACTACGCGCTGATCATCATTCACGGCACGCCCGGCGAGGACGGCAAACTGCAAGGCTACCTCGACATGATGGGCGTTCCCTATTCGTCGTGCTCGATGACCTCGTCGGTCATCACCTTCGACAAGATCACCACCAAACGCACGCTCGCAGGGCGTGTCAACCTGGCCCGCGAGGTCTTCCTGCGCCGCGGCGAAGCGTTCGACCCGGCGCAGATCGTCGCGGAACTGGGAATGCCCCTGTTCGTGAAGCCCAACGCCAACGGCTCGTCGTTCGGCGTGACGAAGGTGCACGCCCCGGAAGAGCTTCCGGCGGCCATCGAAGCGGCATTCGCCCAGGGCGACGAAATCCTGATCGAGGAGTGTGTCACGGGCCGCGAAATGGGTTGCGGCATGCTCGTCGCCGGCGGCAGGGAGTATGTTTTCCCGATCACGGAGATCGTTTCGAAGAAGGATTTCTTCGACTACGAAGCCAAGTACACCGCCGGATTTTCCGACGAAATCACCCCTGCGGACATCACCCCGGAGGTGAAGGCCGAGCTGAACCGCATGACCCGCGAGGCGTACCGCACCTGCCGCTGTTCGGGCGTCGTAAGGGTAGACTTCATCGTGACCCCCGCGGGCGTGCCCTATTTCATCGAGCTGAACTCGATTCCCGGCATGAGCGGGGGAAGCATCGTTCCCAAACAGGCCCGCGAAATGGGCATGTCGCTCGGAGAACTCTATGACATCATCATCGCCGACACCTGCCGCAAATGATCGAGATAGACGACAAAATCGTAAGCGCCGACTTGCTGCGCGAGTGTTTCGCCTGCGACATCGCGCAGTGCAAAGGGATCTGCTGCGTCGAAGGCAACGCCGGGGCGCCGCTCGAAGCCGACGAGGTGGAGATCCTCGAACGCGAATACCCCAATTACAAACCCTACATGACGGCGGAAGGCATCGAGTCGGTCGAACGGCAGGGATTCATGGTCGTCGACGAAGACGGCGACCTGACGACGCCGCTCGTGGACGACGCCCAGTGCGCCTATACCTACACGGAAAACGGCGTCACGCTCTGCGCCATCGAAAAAGCGTGGGCCGAAGGCAAAACCCCGTTCCGCAAGCCGATTTCGTGCCACCTCTATCCGATCCGCGTGATGCGCTTCTCGAACGGCACGGTGGGGCTCAACTACCACCGCTGGTCGGTGTGCGCCCCGGCCCGCCGGTGCGGCGCCAGGCTGGGCATTCCGGTCTACAAAGCCCTCCGGGAACCGATCGTCCGCCGTTTCGGCGAGGAATTCTACAAGGCGCTGGAAGCCGCCGAAGAGCTAATCAAGCAACAATAAGAAAGAGACTATGAAAAAATACATTTTCACCCTTATCGCCCTCTCGATGATCTTCACCGCGACGGCCCGCAAGCCCAAAAACACGCGGACGACAGAGGCGGCGGCCCGCGAAATCGCCGCGGCCGATTCGCTGCGCCTGGTGGCGTCGCGGCAGGCCGCGCTGATCGACTCGCTGCAAAACCTCGTCGCCGTTGCCGAACAGCGGGATGAAACGGCTGAGAGCGAGACGGCCGCTCCCGATCCGGTCGTCGACCCGGAGCAGGCCGCGGCGGATTCCGTGGCGGCGCTGCGCCTCCGTCTCCGGCCCACGAAGATCGAGTCCATTTTCGACACCAACGGCCTGACCGTGCTCGACACCCTCGCCACGGAAAACGACGCCGTGCAGGTGATCCTGTACAGCAACAATTCGTGGAAATACGTCCTCAACCGCGAGGTGGCCAAAGACAGCACGATTTTCGAGAAATACTGGGACACGACGACGCTCTTTCCCTACAAGGAGGTCGACATGTCGGAAATGCCCAAATCGGTGGTGATCGACCTCGTCGACTCGCTGACCAGCTACCACTGCCCCTATCAGGGTTCGGTGCACCCGCGCGGCAAATACGGTCCGCGACGCCGGCGCCAGCATCAGGGCGTGGACCTGCCGCTCAAGACAGGCGACCCGGTTTACGCCACCTTCTGCGGCCGCGTACGCATCTCGCAGTACAACAGGGGCGGTTACGGCAACCTGGTGATCATCCGCCACGACAACGGGCTGGAGACCTACTACGGCCACCTGTCGGAACGTCTGGTGGAACCCGACCAATGGGTCGAAGCGGGGCAGATCATCGGTCTGGGCGGTTCGACGGGCCGGTCGACGGGGCCTCATCTCCACTTCGAGACCCGCTACTACGGACAGTCGTTCGACCCCGAACGCCTGATCGACTTCAAGAACGGAACGTTGAGCCGCGAGACCTTCCTCCTGAAGAAGTCGTTCTTCAGCATCTACTCCAACGCCGGACAGGATTTCGAAGACGAGATCGCCAACGAGGAGCAGGACAAGAAGGAAGCCGCCGAGAAAGCGGCCATGAAATACTACAAGATCCGTTCGGGCGACACGCTGGGCGGCATCGCCCGGCGCTACGGAACGACCGTGACGAACATCTGCCGCCTGAACGGCATCAAATCGACCACCGTGCTGCGCATCGGACGCTCGCTGCGGGTGCGATAGGGCAGCTCCCGATAGAGAAACCGCCGGACCCTTGCGGGTCCGCCGCATGTTTTTTCCGGGGATGGCCGGAGGCCTTTACAGGTGGATCGCCGCGCCCAGGGCCGCTTCGGCGGCTTCCATGACGCCTTCGTTCATCGTCGGATGGGCGTGGATCGTGCGGGCGATCCGGTGGGCCGTGACGCCCAGCGTGCGCGCCAGCGTCGGCTCGGCCAGCATCTCGGTCACCGACGCTCCGACCATGTGCGCCCCCAGCAGGCGGTCCTCTTCGTCGAAGAGCAGTTTGACGAATCCGTCGCGGTCGCCCGCCGCCGTGGCCTTGCCCGATGCGGTGAAGGGGAAGCGGCCGGCTTTATAGGCGATGCCGCGCTCCTGCGCCTGCTGTTCGGTCATGCCGACCGACGCCACCTCGGGCTGGGTGAAGATGCACGACGGAATGGTCGTGTAGTCCACCGGCGCGGGGGCGAGTCCGCAGATGGACTCCACGCAGCAGACGGCCTCGGCCGAAGCCACGTGCGCCAGCGCCGGACCCGGCACGATGTCGCCGATGGCGTAGACGCCCGGAACGTTGGTGCGGTAAAATTCGTCCACGACGACCTTGTCGCGTTCGACGGCGACGCCCAGCTCTTCGAGGCCGATGCCTTCGATGTTGGATTGGATGCCCACGGCCGACAGCACGACATCGGCCGTCAGGGTCTCCGCGCCTTTTTTGCCCTCGATCTCCACTTCGCAAAGCCCTTCGGCGTTGACCTTCACTGCTTTCACCGTGGTCGAAGTGAGCACCGTCGCGCGCAGTTTGCGGAATGCGCGCTCCATGGTCTTCGACACCTCCTCGTCTTCGAGCGGCATCATGCGGGGCATGTATTCGACGATGGTGACCCGCACGCCCAGCGCGGCGTAGAACCACGCGAACTCGCTGCCGATGGCTCCCGATCCTACGACGATCATTGATTCGGGCAGGCGCGTGAGCGTCAGCGCCTGCCGCGACGAGATCACATGCTCGCCGTCGATGGGCATGAAGGCCATTTCGCGCGGCCTGGCTCCCGTGGCGAGGACGATGTGGTCGGCCTCGTACTCCGCCCCGTCGACGTCTATGCGCCCCGGGGCCGTGAGCCGCCCGAATCCGGGGATCAGGTCGATCTTGTTCTTGTTCAGCAGGAACCGCACGCCCTTCGACATGGTTTCGGCCACGCTGCGCGAACGCGCCACGATGGCTTCGAGGTTGGGGCGCACCTCCCCTGCAAGTTCCAGTCCGTAATGCTCCGCGTTTTTGCAGTATCCGTAGACCTGCGCGCTCTTGAGCAGCGCCTTGGTCGGGATGCAGCCCCAGTTGAGGCAGACGCCTCCCGGTTCGGCGCGCTCCACGAGCGCCGTCTTTTTCCCTAACTGCGCGGCGCGGATCGCCGCCACATAGCCTCCGGGGCCGCTGCCCACGATGATGATGTCGTACTGCATCATTTCACTGCTTTTAGTATTTCACCATTGTCTTTGGCCACGGCGCGCTTCCATTTCTCGTTGTAGCCCGGGAACTGGATCTTGCCGGGAATCTGTTTCCCGTTGCCGTTGTCGACGAAATGCGCCGCAGAGCCGTCGCCGTCGAGGAACGTCAGCACGTCGCCGTGCTCGCTCTTGACGTTGCCGTCCATGTATTTCACCAGCAGGTAGTTGTTGAGCCGCTGCCAGCGGTCGAACAGCTGCTGCGCCGTCTCCACGCTCAGCTGCGTGAGGTGGCTGCGGCGTGCCTCGGGCGACATTTTTCCGACTCGGGCGTTGAGCGCCTGCACGTTGCGGAGCATGTCGTTCTCCCACTTGTCCGTGACCTTGCGGATGTCCGCGGAGATCATGTCGTAGCGCATGTAGGCGAAATTGGTCGTGCGGTTGAAGAGCCAGAACGCCGACGTGGGCGAATATTCGAGCATCGAGCCGTTGTCCTCGCGGAAACACCCGGGGACCTCCTGCGCCGAGCAGAAGATCGGCGTCAGGCACGAGGTGGCCGCGTCGTCCACGCCGAACCAGAGGATGCCCATGTCGCGCGTCACGTCGGGCCGGGCCTGCGCTACGAACCAGAATCCGGTCTGCTGGGTGGCCGTGGCGCGCTCGTTGACGTACTTCACGCCGTCGACCTCGAATTCCATCGGACGCCAGCGGTAGGGGCAGTTGTGGCCTCCGGCGCCGAGATCCGTGGTCATGTCCATCGGAGTCCCCTCGTAGTGGTCGCGCATGCAGTCGAAGACCGTCTTGGGCGACACCTTTGCGCGGGGTTTGACCCACAGCGGCATGCGGTTGTCTTTGTTGTGGCCCATCGCGTAATCGACATATTGATCCATGTCGTCGGCCACGGTGCGGAAGAAAGCCCACACGCGGGCTTCGCAGGCGCGCATGGCGCCGAAATCGAGCGGCGCGTAGGCGTCCGAGAAGCTGAAATCGGCGTCCGGGCCGTCGTAGTAACCCATTTCACGGGCGAACGAGATCACGTCCGGGGAGTAGAGGCAGTTCTCGGGATCGTCCTTCGGGAAGGTGGTGATGCGGGCCTGGTTGGCGTGGGCCGAGACGTAGCCGTCGGGAATGCGGCGGGCCACCCAGACGATGCCTTTGCGGGCGTTGCCGCCCTTGCCGTCGTCCTTGAAACCCTTGCCGATCAGCTCCATGATCCACGCCTCGTCGGGGTCGGCGATCGAGAACGACTCGCCGCTCGACGCGTAGCCGTAGGTGTCGGCCAGCTCGGCGATCACGCTGATGGCCTCACGTGCGGTTTTGGCACGCTGCAAGGTGATGTAGATCAGCGACCCGTAGTCCATGCGGCCCGTCGAGTCCTCCAGTTCGGGGCGGCCTCCGTAGGTCGTCTCGCCGATGATGAGCGAATGTTCGTTCATGTTGCCGATGGTCGACCAGGTTTCGCGGACCTGCGGGATGTCCGTCAGGTAACGGCCTGTGTCCCATTCGTAGACGGGCAGCATCGCCCCGGACTTGTGTTTGCCGCCGGGGGTGTGGTACAGTGCGCCGTAGAGCGCGTGGGAGTCCGCCGCATAGGTGACCATCACCGAACCGTCGGTCGAGGCTCCTCGGGTGACGATGAAATTGGTGCAGGCCGACGCCGCGCCGTATGTGAGGGCGGCCGCCGCTGCAAGAATCAATCGGATTTTTTTCATGCTTTTCAGGTTTTGAGACCAAAGATACGAAAAAGTCGGATGGATTCAAAACCGAATCTTCCGACTGATGAATAAAAGTGTCGTTACGACGCCAAAGATGGAAAACAAATCGGATAACGGCGAAAAAACGTTATCTTTGTGAGCGGATGCGCTTTCTGCGCACCCCGGAAATACCCCCCCCCGGAGTGGTGGTAAAAATATGAAATCCAGCTATTTGAATGAGAAAGATGCTGTTTCTGCTCCTTTCCGGGGCGATCTTCGGGGCCTGTTCTCCGGACAAGGACCGGGTTCCCGTTTTCGTGAAGAACGTCGTCATGCCGCCCGATTCGTGGGTCTTTGCGCCCGGCGACGGGGTGACCGTCTCGGCCGAAGGGTTCGAGGCTGATGACGAAATCATGCTCGAAATCCATTGGCAGGAGAGTGCCGGGGGGTTCGCTCCGGAGGGCTATGCCAAGGGAGTGCGCGGGATCGTCACGGTGCGTTCCGCCACGAGCGTCACCTTTCTGGCCCCGGGGCACTACCCCGCTTCGACGGTTCGGGTGCTGTTGCTCCGCCGCGGCAGGATGATGCCGCTGGGCAAGATCCGCGTTGCCGACGGAACCCCGAAAGCCGAAGCGCTCTACGGCATTTCGAAATCCGATACGGACGAAACCCTGATCGACCGCATCGACCTGTCAACGGGCGGGGTGACACGTGTTGCGACGCTCGGCATCGGCCGGGGAATCGCCTGCGCCGTGGGGCTTCCCGGCTCGGGCTGGATTTACGGCGTCTGCTCCGGTTCGATGGCAGGTTTCGACCTCACGATGAATTATTATGACGATTTCGGATACCGGAATAGTCTCTTGGCCGGGCATATCTCCGATTCCTCCGTCGGACTCCTTTCCTACAATGCGGAGCGGCTGACGCTGACGACCCGAAGCGCGACCCGCTCTCCCTCCCCGGTTCCGGTCTCCTGGCAGGTGCCCGACGAGGTTGTGCAGACGCTGGCCGTGCAGCCGTTCGTGCGGGTCGGTTCCGACCTGCTGCTCGCGCAGCGCAATGCCGACGGGACGTGCGCTCCGCTGGTGTTGAGGGTCTACGGCGGGGCGGGACCGGGCGAAGCCGTCGGGGCCGATGCGATGATCCCCTTTTGGACCGTGGTCGCCTCGGCCGACGAGCCGGAAAAACGGTATCAGGTCGGCGGCTATGCCGTGTCGGCCGGGGGCAAAACGCAGCTGCGGCTGTTCAACGCCGCCGGTGACGGCGCTTTCGGCGAGACGCTGGCCGAAGTTCCGGGCACGGCGCTTTCGGTCACGGAGTATGCTCCCGATAAGGATTCGCTGGAAATCTACCTGCTGTGCGAGGCGGACGGCATGCGCCGCATCCACGTCTACGATGCGCTGAAGAAGACGCAGCGGACCCTTCCCGGGGAGTTCGGCTGCTCGGAGATCGTCATGGCGAAATAGTGTTTTCGCGCAGAAAAACGAGTCGCAGGCCCGGATTTTTCCCGGGTCTGTTTCGTGTTGTACGAATTTTGCGTATTTTTACCGGGTAAATACCGAAAAGCTTATGTCTTCAATAGCCTGTCAACTGTCGTTCGTGCGCTCGACGCTTCCCGAGGGGGTGAAGCTGGTCGCCGTGTCGAAAACCCACCCTGCGGAGGCGATCCGCGCGGCCTACGACGCCGGCCACCGCGTTTTCGGCGAGAGCCGCCCGCAGGAACTGCGCGAAAAACACGAAGCCCTGCCCAAGGACATCGAGTGGCACATGATCGGCCACCTGCAAACCAACAAGATCAAATACATCGCCCCGTTCGTCGCGCTGATCCATTCGGTCGACAGCGCGCGGCTGGCCGAGGCGATCCAGCGCGAGGCGGCCAAGTGCGGCCGGACGCTCGAAATCCTCCTGGAGATCCACGTCGCCGAGGAGGAGACCAAGACGGGCTGGAATATGGCCGAACTGATGGAGTATGTCCGCACGGCCCCGTTTGCCCGTATGCCGGACGTCTGCGTGCGGGGCGTGATGGGCATTGCCACCAATACCGACGACGGCACGGCGATACGCCGCGATTTCATGGAGCTGAAACGCTGTTTCGAACTGCTGCAACCCTACTTCGGGCCGCGGTTCGACACGCTGTCGATGGGCATGTCGCACGACTATCCGCTGGCGGTCGAGTGCGGCTCGACGATGGTGCGCGTCGGCTCGTTGATATTCGGCCGGCGCGGGCTTAAGAAGCCCGTTTTATGAGTGGTTGCTGTACGAATGATAAATTATACCAGACTTATATGAAAATCGGATTTCTTGGATTCGGAAATATGGCGCAGGCCATGGCGGGCGGGTTTGTCCGCTCGGGGGCCGTGCAGCCCGGCGACATCGGCGCATGCGCGCGCGACCGGGCGAAACTGCGGCGCAACACGGAGCCGCAGGGCTTCCGGGCTTTCGACGACGCGGCGGCGGTCGCGGAGTTCGCCGATCTGGTCGTCGTCGCCGTGAAACCCTATCAGGTCGAGGCGGTGCTTGCGCCCGTCCGGGAACAGCTGGCGAAGAAGATCGTCGTTTCGGTGGCTGCGGGCGTTACGTTCGACGACTGCGGGCGGATGCTCGCCCCCGGGACGCACCATTTGAGCATCGTTCCCAATACGCCCGTTTCGGTCTGCGAAGGCATCGTCGTCTGCGAACGCCGCCATTCGCTTTCGGACGGGGAGTGGCGGCAGGTGGAGGCGCTCTTCTCGAAGATCGGTCTCGTCCTGCCGATGGACACCGCCCTGCTCGGCATATCGAGTGCCGTCTGCGGCTGCGGACCGGCGTTCGTCGCCATGTTCATCGAGGCGCTCGGGGACGCTGCCGTCAAGCACGGCGTTGCGCGTGCCGACGCTTACCGCATGGCGAGCCAGATGATCGTCGGGACCGGAAAATTGCAGCTCGCCTCGGGGCAGCACCCCGGTGCGATGAAGGACGCCGTCTGTTCGCCCGGCGGAACGACGATCGCGGGCGTTGCCGAACTGGAGCGCAAGGGCTTCCGCGGCGCGGTGATCGACGCCATCGACGCTATTCAGAACAAAAAATAACCTGCCCGCTTAAAAAGCGGGATTCAGGGGGCGATAGACAGTCTTCTGGCGTCCGGAACGGTTCTGCGCCCGGCTAAAAGCCGGGTTTTAGGGGCGGATAGTGGCTTCGGGACGCTTGTTATCCGGTTCTGCGCCCGGGGCCGGGAATCATTTTTTTGGGGCTGCGGGACGAAGCGACGCCGTTTGCGTCCGAATAGGAAAACCGCCGGACCTTTTCGAAAGGTTCCGGGATTAAAGCAATGTAACGACTCGATTTATCGAGTCGTTACATTTTTGTATAGATAAGTAGGTAACGAAAAGGCAACGGTTTATTTTCAGCTTCTTGCGCTCGAATACCACGTTTCAAATAACCTACTGCAAGATACGAAAATCTTTCGGAATCCGCAAATTGCCAAAAATTATAAGATATAACAAATTTCTTTTACATTCTAATTATATTGTCCAGAATTGAAAACAACTCTCAAATGATGACTGCCAATTATCATCGTTGACCTCTCTATGAGATATTCTCTCAACAAGTCCCAAAAACGAGTTAACTATAGTATGCAATTCAGTATTGCATACTTATACTGATTAGGATTTATTTATCCGGACGTTGAGCATCCACGCAATACTTTCTACAAACAGATCCCCAAAAGCTTGTGAACCGTCGAGACATCGTCCGACTCCGAGTCCCTGCATCGAAGCTGCTATCTCCATAAGATCGTGGGGATAAATTGCTCCGCCAAATAAATCGGCAACTTCGGAGTTGCGATTTTCTTTCCGCAGTCCATGACCGCAAGATGGTTTACTCTTAATCAGACCATTTTCATTTCGAATTTTGTCAATCCAATGGCGGACCGAAGTAACAATTTCGTTTCCGAAGCTACTTTTACTGATTCCTATCAGACGTACTCTCACCTTTTCCAGCATATAAAGCGTATATGCCAGAGAGAATTTTCGGGTCGGAGCAAAGCTGAATATAATTGATATAACGTTCGTATGCCGTTTGTGCTTGTTCGTATTCCGAAGCGGAGAGAGGTCGTATCTGCGAAAAACGCAGAAAACGGATAAAACTATTCTTTTCAAAAGATCGGGTATTTTGTAACATTACTATCTATTTTTTGAGTTTCCAATATCTTGGGTATTTGTTTTTTTATATAATCGCATTTTGAAAACTTGTAGGAGGTCCCCGTACCTTTTAATACTTGAATACAACAGACCCCGGGACTTCGGGAAGTCCCGCCGGGGTTTGTAGATAGAGCAATGCAGCATTTCCTGATATTATTTCATATAGAAGTATCAGATGTTCTGAGTATAGTTGCAGGTCATATTTTCAATAGTTAACCATTCATTCTTGTTTCTTTCGGTTCAGCAGCGGCAGTATAAACGAAATCACGGACGCCGCAATCCAGAAGCATGCGACGGGTCCGAAATCGTAGTGCTTCACTCCGTCTGCCGCGACAGTGATGTTCGAGTCGATGAGCCATCCTGACGCGACGTCCTGAATTCCCGCAGCGCAGTAGGACGCTATTCCCACGACCCCCAGGGCGGCACCCGTGGCCTTTCGGGGTACGATATCCACGGCCATGAGTCCCCCGAGGAAACAGATCAGCACGCCGATGGCTATTCCGAAGAGCACCATCGAGAGGACGTTCACCCACATGGCATTTCCACCGTATAGGAACAGCGCCAATGCTATGGAGTTGAGTACGCCGAACAGCAGCGCAGGAATCTTGCGGTCTCCCTTGAAGAGCTTGTCGGAGAACCATCCCGACAATACCGTTCCGAGAATTCCCAGCAGCGCGTTTATCGAGACGACGGATATCGCCTCCACGTCCGAGAACCCCTTTGCCTCCTGAAGGAACAGTACGCCCCATCCGTTGATTGCATATCGGGATATGTACATGAATGCACTCGCGGCGGCCAGCACCCATACCGCCGGAGTGCGCAGTACCTGCTTCTGAATCTCCCGGACGGACTTGTCGGCTCCGGGTACGGGTTTTTCATGTGCCAGCGCCTCTACGGGCGGGAGTCCCTTCGACTCGGGGGTGTCGTGGAGCCAGCATAGAATGATGACCACGCCGATGGCTCCTGCGATCGCCGACCCGAAGAACCCGGCCTGCCACCCCGCAAAAGTCACGATGGACCCCACGAAGAGGAACGAGAAGAACTCCCCGAGGTTGTGGCTTGCCGAGAAGAATCCGTAATAGGTCCCTCGCTCCCTGAGTGGATACCATCGCGAGAGGGATATGATTGCCGGGGGCGCTCCCATGGACTGTGCCCATCCGTTGAGCCCCCACATCACGGCGAATGCGATGAACATCACGGCCGTTGGAACGATGGAATGAGTGAGTCCCAGGAGCCCCATCAGTGCATTTGCGGCGGCGGATACGATAAGCCCTGTCGCCATGAAACGCTTGATGTTGCAGTAGTCGGCGATGAACCCGTTTACGAACTTTCCGACGGCATAGGCGAATAGCAGCGCCGATCCGATAATGCCCAGCTGGGATGCATCGAGCGATCCGCTGTCGAGAATGGGCTTCTTCATGACGTTGAGGCTGGTTCGGCAGACGTAGTAGAGGCTGTATCCGAGCGTTGCTGCGGTGAACGCCTGCAGTCGGAGCCGTCGGTAGTACTTGTCACGCGAAGCCTCGTCCATCCCGTGGGCGGGGACGGGAGGGCTGATGCGGTAGAATTCCGTGATGCGGCCCATGGTGTCAGTCGTGCAGGCCCCGCGAACGGAGGTAGGAGATCAGCAGTTCGGGACGGTCGGTCTGGATCATGGTGGCTCCCATGCCGACGAGTTTGCCGTAGACGGCGGCGGGGTCTCCGTCGAAGGCGGCATCGTCGCATAAACCTCCGCAGAGCGAGGGCCACAGGGAGTTGACCCAGAGCTTCGAGCCGCTGGCGACGACATCCCGCATGCAGGCCTCGACAGCGGGGGTGTATTCCGACCAGCAGACCTCGTAGGCAAGGGGCACGGTGTTCGTGCCGAGGTATTCGGCGAAGAGCGCCTGCCCTTTGGGCTTGAGGATGTCGATGATGGGCATGTACATCATGTTGTGTTCGTAGCGTGCGAACTTTGCAGAGACATTCTCAACGGGGCTTTTGCCCTTGATAAGGAGCTGTCCGGTTACGCCGAGCTCCTCGGAAAGAGCCTGCACCAGGTCGTAATACTGGTAGCCCTTGTCGATATTGACAACGATGCGGTCCTTGCAGAGTTCCAATGCTTCGCGCAGCGTCGGCATACGGTGTGAAGTGGCCACGCCGTGGCCCGATTTGAGGAAGCACCGTTGGATGGAGTCGTAGGGAATTTCGGCGATAAGTCCGCGTCCCGTGGTGGTGCGGTTCAGCGTCCGGTCGTGGCAGACGACCAGCACGCTGTCGGAGGTCAGCGCCAGGTCGATTTCGACGATGTCGGCACCCATGCGGATGACCGATTCGATGGCTGCCAGGGAGTTCTCGGGATAGTTGCGCCAGTCGCCGCGGTGGCAGGCGACCAACACTTTCCGTGAGGCGGGGTCGTGAATCGCTGAGACAATCCCTTCAACACGGCAGACGGGTGCGGGTGACGGGGAGCTGCAACTCCAGAAAAAGACAAAACTCAGAAAAAAGAGAAAATGAAATCTCATATTCGGTTTCTGTTAATGGTTAAACTAATTGAACAGTTAGGCATTTTAGGCCAGCAGGAATAGGGAACAGTCGAGCGGTTCAATGTCATTCCCCCGTCAGCAAGGTTACGGGCCCGATCAATCCGGAAGGTAGCAATGGGGTTTCTGCATTCCAGTCAACATAAGGCGCCCAAGTATATTTTCGAGCTCCGAACTGCAAATCACCGATAAGCCGGTTGAGCCAGCAGTTCGTAACAACAACCTCTATCGTATTGTATCCTTCTTTCAATACTTCCGAAATATTAACCCGATAGGGAGGCCGCCATAAAGTCCGGAACGGTTGTCCGTTTAACGTCACATCGGCAAGGGCATGAACGGTTCCCAAATCAAGCCAAACATTTTTTTCAGTACCTGCCCGATATTCAAAATTCGTCTTATATGTGGCTGTACCACTAAAATGCCGAATATAAGGATCATCATTCTGGGTCCAATCGGTAAGTTCTCCGAACGTCATTTCCCGGGCTGCATCGTAAACCGGATGGAAAGTTACATTCCAATTGCAATTAATTTCCTGCAATTTCCTAAAAGCTGGAAAATTCGTATCGGACCCAGAATTGGATACAACAACTCTTTTCCGGAACACAATGAACCAGGAATCCGCAGGCCCGAACTCCAACGGCACATAAGTCCGTCCTGCACGCTGCTCGAATAACGGCAGATCCCGGATTTCGCCCGTTTCGGCATTCCACAATTCGGGTTGACGGTCTGCGACATCGAATCCGAAAGTACCTGAAACTGCATTTTCCGACTGGTTCGAAAGAAAATAGAACTCGAATCCGTCTCCTACACGGTGAGTAAACAGAATCTCTTGCGGAATAGCGGGGATAATAAGGTCCGGGCCGACTCCCAAACGGCTTAAGGCTTCCTGGATACCTATTCCGCAAAAAATGCAGCCTTTACCATAACGTCTCTCTGTCACTGAAACTCCGTCCATTCCGTTCCACATCTCAGCGGCAAGCTGCGAGATCCGATCGTCACAACCGGGATAATCCCGGTTGCTGGGAGATGTTTCGGGAGCATAACCCAGCAGGGATGCACCTTGCCCTGCCAACCGGGAAAGTATTTCCAGCATTTCCGGACGCATGGTCTTCTGGGGAGGCAGGACGAGAATTGCATAATCGGCTCCGGAAGGAAGTACAATCCGCCCATTCACAACCCGTGCATCTTTCAGGACTTCGGCATTGATGAAGTCATACTGATACCCGGTAGGCAGTGCCGGAACCATCGGTCCCGTCATCTTCGGAGTATCTTCTCCGATGAAATAAGCAACATCCGCCACATTCCGTCCGCTCTGCAATAACGCACAGGAACGGCGAACGTATTCAAAATAACTTTTCGTCGAATGAAACCACGTACTATGACGGTTGAAATCCGTACCGAACCAAGCATTCATACCCGGTTTTCGCTCATCGGGCTGATGAATGTAAAGATGCAACACATAATGGTTGATGCCCTCGGTCCATGCCCAGTCTCCCAACAATTTCAAATCTCTCGGCGTCTGCCGGAATGTAAAACTGGCAGTAAAAGCCTCCGCAGAGACGAGGTTCTTACCGTAAGTATGTGCGGCAGAGGAAGCAGCTCGGCACTCCACCGTATAGGAGCGCTGTTTACGATCCGTCAGCCAAAATTCTCCGCCGACCTGATGGCTGGCTCCGCCGTAATTGAGAAACTCACCGGGAAATCCCCAATGGCCGTAATTTTCCAACCAAAGCGTTAGTCCGTTCTCTTCGCATTTTTCTCGAAGACCACGAACATAACCCGATGCGATCTTATCTGCTATCAAACGACGCATATCCCATAGGAAACGGTCGGAACGATCGGCGCTTTCCACGATGCGCCCGGTCAGTACGGGCAGCCAAGGATAGGGATCATAACCGTAAGTAGCGATAAATTCGTCCGCAAAACCTTCGGTCCAATTCAGCGACCCTTGTTCATAACTGTCTGCAATCACATGCCGAAACCCCACCCGTTGCTCAGGGGGCATACGCCGCAGTAATTCTCCGGCAAATGCGTCGAAATGGGCACGGGCGGCATCATGGCTCATTTTATCCACTTCGTATCCCCGGCCCTCTTTCAGAGTCGGCTTGTTTTTCGTCCCGGTCGGCACCATCCCCGTGCGCAGAACGATCCACTCTCCGGGAGGTACATTCCAACAAAGAAAACCCATGGTATCCGTACATTCCGTCAGGTCAATAATACAAGTAGGATCAATGGTCAACGACCGATCATCGGCCTCAGCCGAGGGTTGCCATGAATAAGTGTCATATGCGATTTGGGTGCTGGAACTCATCTTTCCCAATTGTTTTTCCACATAATGGGACAAGCGGGCTGCACCCGAAAGCTCTATTTCTCCGAGCACACCGTTTCGACCTTCGGAAAAAACGATCCGGAATTCACGGGCTGTCACTGCCGGGAACGATTCGCATATCGGACCGAAAACCATCGGTCCGATATGCGGCCATAGATTCGCACGGTCAATATCACGCGAAGCAACCGCACGCCATTTTCCATTGACTTTTGCCTCGACACGCACTTTCGCAGACATGCGCATCGGTCCGTAAAGCGATGACGATGAAAATGTATAGGGGTCATCGGGAGCTATTTGCTTGGAGGCCGGTCGGATGACCAATGACCGAACCGTGTAGGGTTCATCCAGTTCTATTTCGAAAGTCAAGGGATAATGGTCAAACCGGACCATCGTATTCGGATCCCCATCGAAAAGTAAGTTTACATCAGGGAGTTCCGCACAACGTACCCGCGGAGTATGCTCGCACAAGCGGTCCGAATCATTGACTGGGACCGGGAAGGCTTGAATAGCAACCTGTTGAAAATGTTCAGCCGGTGTTTCAAGCCGTTCCCGGAGTTTGCAGGGCCCGCTAACCCGCAATTCGGTCGATACGAGGTAACGCATTGCCTGTCCGGGTTCTACCCACGGTCCTCCCGACTGACTCCAACCGGGGCAGTTGAACATCCCGACTTTGATACCTAACCGTTCGGCTTCTCTCACGGCGTGCTCCACGCATTCCCACCAAGCATCGCTCAACACAGGCACCAGTCCGCGGTTAACCATTTTACGCTCCTGCTCACCCGGGTTCACGAAATTCAAGCGAGTATCGGTAACATTGCCGATGAAAGCCTCGCCGATACCAACCTCAGCCATCGCTTCGAGGTCCTTGGTGATGCCTTCCTTGGAGATATTATCGTCTATCCAGTACCAGTAAGTCCAAGGTTTCGTAGATTCGGGAGGATTGCGAAAAGACATTTCAAGCATAGTGCCTCCATCCATTCGGTTACAGGCAGACAATGATGCCCAAACAGCGACAAATACCAAAAAAGGTGAGGATCTGCTCATTGGTTCGGACAATGTTAATGATGTTTCCGGCGCCCTATGTTGAACTGTTGATTGTTGGGAAGATCCTGCTGTCCGCATCCCTTTTGCATCAGCGATCTCAATTCAGGCAAATAAGAGGTATAAACCGTACGCGGCAATACATCGTGCCGACGGCACACAGCGGCAGCCATTCCGACGACTTCGCCCATCATCGCCGTCGTCCGCATCACGCGCACGGTCCCCAAGGCAACATGCGTCACACTGATATTCCGGCCGGCCATGAAGAGATTCGAGACATTACGCGAATAAAAACACCTATAAGGAATCGGATAAAGTTCTATTTCCTCTTGATTACACACCGCCTTGAACTCATCACCCGAAAAAAACCGGGTATTTTTCGGATCGGGATAGTGCAGGTCGATTGTCCACGAGGTCGTAACCGAAGCGTCTTCATAAGCAACCTGTCGTAAAATATCATTCTGAGTCAAAACAACATCACCCATCAGACGGCGCGATTCCCGTTTTCCTGCTACATAAGCCACCCATTCCAACGCCAGATTGCGGAATGCCCCGTTGTCCAAGGCGTGATTTTTGAGATAAGACCAGTTGGCATAAACCACCAACAAGCCGTGGTCCCGGATGCGTTCCGCATCCCACACCTGATCCCGCTGCATTCCGGTTTCCCAGGTCCATTCACCCTTGGTTACACGTTCTACGCTCTTTTCATCGAATATTTTGCCGTAGACGAATTCAGGAAAAACCGCGGGCGTACCCCGGTCTTGGGCATACCATTGTACCGAGGCACCCATTACCTGTTTATCAGCCTTCGCCGGAGCGCTCGGCTCACCGTATTCCGACCGGGCCTCGCGTCCTGTGCGAAAATCAGCCCCGGCCATATATCCTACGTTGGCGTCTCCCGTACAATCGGCAAACAGCGGAGCCCGAAAGTACATCAACTCTCCGGTTTCAATATTCCGGGCCAATAGAGCCGCAATACGGTCCTGTTCCATCTCTACTCCGATTCCCCGGCACGAAAGATAAAGCGAAATATTTTTCTCCCCGGTAACAAAAGCCATCTTCCGATCATCGGCATAATTTTCCGCAGGCATCGCATTGCCTTTTTCCGTATGTCCGAACTCCTTGATCAGGTTTCCGAGATTGGGATAGGGGGGCAACTCGATCGCTCCGCCCAGATGCACCCTCACTTCCGAACTATTGTTGCCACCGAGTACGGGTCGGTCATGCACCAATGCAACCTTCAGACCGAGCCGGGCGGCACTGACCGCCGCACACATGCCTGCAACGCCACCGCCGACCACGACAAGGTCGAATGTTCCTTTATCATGCGGATCTCCATAACCAGGAAGCAGTCTGCGGCGCAGGGCCTCCATCTCCTCTTTATTTTGAGGCAGGTTGTCGTTGCACTCCGTCGAAAAATAGATGGCATCACAACGGCCGTCGAATCCCGTCAGGTCATGCAGCGACACCTTGATGCGGGGCGATTCTACGACCGCTATTCCGGCATATTGCCACATCCAGTTTTTTCCCGTTGCACCCAGTTCGGTTGGCAGCCGATAACCGTTCACTCCCAGCTGGAACCGCCCCGGACCCTCGCCGTCATGCCACGGCGAGGTCCAGTTATAAGTTCTGACATAAATGTGATATGTGCCTTTGTCCGGAAGAACGATCGACGTACCAGCATCGTCTACGGGTGTACCCGCTCCGTGAGCCAGCAGATACGGCGACCCCATGATATCCATGAACTGCTGATCCACGACCCAGCCGCCCTTGTCGGCAAAGGATTCGGTTTCAAGGAGATATTCATGAGCCGCGAGTCTGGACGGAAGCAGAAAAGCCAGTATTAAAATCCAAGTTTTTCTCATCGGATGCTAATTTTTAACACAGCGTAGTGATTGTCCCTTTGCCTTGTCGTCGCACCCGCGAGCTGATCCGGACTTATCGTGTTGAAGCATACGCCGTACACCCTTCGCAGTATTGGTCGGACTCTCATCCGCTAACCAAAGTACACATATTTTTGTAGTTGCCGAGGCGTCTTTTGACAGAGAGGTGGCATAAATTCCACCGGGAACTAACGCCAATCCATAATCATCGGAACCACCGAATCCGTATAACCCGGATTTTATTTTAGTAGCCAATCCGGCGTCGGCACCACACCATACGGCTTTTTCAGGAACATCTGACAAATCAGTTCCTAAATCCGTTGCCTCCGGAGCGACAAATCGCTCCAGCACAAGCATATCGGCTTCTGTCGGAATGTGATACCCTTCGGGACACGGATTTTTCTCCGTAGCCGCGTACCAGTTATAAAGCAGGCCGAATTTCTCAACATCTTCCGCCGTCGAATAGGGATTCACATAAGCGGCGGAAGTATAAGCCTTGAAGTCATTGCCCGATGCCGAAGGAATTTCCGTACCGTCTGCAAATTTCGTCGTACGCAGATTCTCGCACATCCATGTTTGTGAACCGATTGCCACAACGCTATATTTGTTCCCATCCTTATCATATACATACTCTTTAGGGAATTCTACGCCCGTACCGGGGATGGTCACCTCGACCGAACTGCTTTCCGAATTCTTGTAGGCTACGCCATCGCCCAATGCGACGATCCTGATACTGTATTTCCGGTCGTCGCTTTGCGTATTTCTCACAGAGGCTACGTCGAACGAACAAATACCTTGTGTCATTGTGATTTCCGGATCGGAAATCACAATGCCATCGATCGACACTTCGTATCCCGAAGCATGTCCGTCGGCACTCCACGAAACAATCGTTCCGGAAACCATTAGCTGCGGTACCGCAAGTTGTTCGAGAACGATTTCAACATAATCCGGATTGTCGCGCATACAGCGCAGCGACTGGCCCTTCACTTTACTATCACAGCCGCGGGCTGAACCAGGTCTACCATTTTGGAACATACGGCGCACTCCCTTCGATGTGTTCGTAGGACTCTCGTTCGCCATCCACAGTACACATATTTTCGTTGACGCCGAAGCGTCTTTCGACAACGAAGTGGCATAAATTCCGCCGGGGACCAGCGAAAGTCCATAGTCGTCCGTTCCACCGAAGTCGTAGGCCGAACTCATCATTTTCAGTCCCAGTTTATAAGCATCTCCACGGAATACGGCGGTTTCGGGTACATCCGCCAGTTCATCGCCCAGGTCCGCCGCTTCCGGAGCGATGTATTTCTCCAGCACGAGCATATCGGCCTCCGTCGGAATGTGATACCCTTCGGGACACGGATTTTTCTCTGTTGCGGCATACCAGTTATAAAGCAGCCCGAATTTTTCGACATCCGTCGTCGTTGAATAGGGATTCACATAAGCGGCCGAAGTGTACGCTTTGAAAGCTTCTCCTGTTGCCGAAGGAATCTCTGTACCGTCGGCAAAATGAGTCGTGCGCAGATTCTCTTTGAGCCAGAATTGGGGACCTATCTCTACTTCCGTGTAGAGGTTCATGTCGTAATCGGCCACCTGACCTTCGGGAATGACGATTTCTGCCTCGCCATATACCCGCCCCAGTTTCATGTTCACGGCATATTCCGACAGACAATCACCGGCAACGGCTTCGCCGGCCTCTACCTTATCGACTCCGACAGCATCGTAGTAGGCTGCCAGCTCGCCCTCGCCGAGTTGCCCGTCGGCATTCTGGTCCACCCACAGCAAGACATACATTGCGGAAACCGTTCGATCCACAGGTTCGAGCGATATGCGCAATCCCTTGGAGACATATTCTTCCGTAAGTTCCGTATTGATCCGCATAGCAGGGGTCAGCGATGCAACCGATACACCCTTGACATCGGTATAATAGAGGGCGGTAACAAGTGTCTGCCCCGCCTGCGGCTTGACTTTCGGATGCGTAAATGTCACATTGACGTCAAGAAAGGCGGCCTTTGCCGGCACCGGCGCTTCCGGGTCGTCATATCCACAGGAGACTGCCGCAGCAAGCAGGAACGCCATACAAAATACATCGAGTAGTTTTTTCATGGTTGCCGAAATAATTAACGGTTCGTCAATAATTCAGTACAAGACGGACGTTGACCGGATGGTGATCCGACGGAATCGGTTTCTCGACCCGGACATCCGAACCGGGAAGAAAATTGATTATAGCTGCCCAGCGCCGTACCTCGGCGCATTTCGGCGGATAGACAAAAATGTAGTCCAGCCGATCGTTTACGCCGGCGGGAGTAGCTGTACCTTCGTCGATGCAGGATTGCGGGGAATAGGTCTTATATCCGGCGTTCATGTGCTCGGCTGCCAGATCGAACGTATCCACAAAACCGTTTTCAACGAAAGTCATCGGAGCGGACGGCACTCCGTTTATGACGGTTTTGGCATAGTTGTTCAAATCACCCATCGCAATTACGGGCATCCCGCCGAGGCTGTCTGATTTGGCTTTTGCCACCCGGCAAAGGCTCTGGATACATTGGCGGCGCAATAGTTGGTACTCGTTACTGCGCTTACCGCCGGATTTCACGTGTACCAGGTAGACAAGCAGTTCATGCCCCGAAGATTTTTCACGCAGCCGCACGAAATTGGCATAACGACTGGTCTGGTACTCATCGGGGGCATATTCCGGATAAACGTTCAGCAAGTCGACATTATCGCTCTCGACCAGTTCGAAACGGGCCTTGCGCCAAAAAATAATGCGCGGAGAAGCTCCGATGCCCATTTCACGGTAAGCGTAATCGGGCGACAGCATGGCGATCATGTCGTTCATCTGGATCTCGTCCTGCGATTCCTCGCATCCCAGGATGTCGGGATTGTGGTTTTCCTGCCGGATAATCTCTCCGACCTTTTGTTTGCGATCATCCCACGGGCTTTTGTGTACGACCTGCCGCGAAAGCAGATTATAAGTGGTTACCGAAACAGACATCTGTTCCGGTTTGTCGGCAAAGCACGCCGTAAACCAGACCGAGCAAAACAGGACCGGCAACATATATATTTTGAACATTTTCATAATGGATATCGGTTAATGGTAAGACAAATGGAAAATAGCATTGACCGGATGATGGTCTGACGGAACTGGCGTTGCAATCCTGTGAGTCGCTTTGTCGACGAAATCGATGACCGTTTGGTATTTTGACACACCGAATGGCGTAAATGAATAACCAAAAACGTAATCGATCCGGTAATTGCCGTTATCGCGTGGTTCGGCGAAACCGTTCAGATCAACACTCGATGTTTTGTAATTGAGGTTGACGCATTCGCGTGCAATCGTCGGGGAATCAACGAATCCGAAACTCGCACAAGCGGCAGGAGCCGAAATAACCCCGTTGTCCACCGTATTCCAGTAATTGTTAAAGTCTCCTAGAATAAAAACCGGAATACCACCCTCTTCGCTGGCGCGTTGCCGGGCAGCCGGACACAATGCCGAAATACAGTCGTAACGCAGTTTCTGGTAGGAGGTTGATGTGCCGTTAGTTTTAATATGGATGTTGTAAACAAGGAACTCCTTACCGGAATTTTTTTCGCGCAATTTCACGAAATGAGCGTAACGCGACGTCGGGAAATCGGCCGAAGTGTAGTTCGGGTCACCGAGCAGCATATTCGTATACCCGGCTCCGGTCTTCTCAAACTTGTCTCGCTTCCAAAAAATCAGCGCCGGGTCAGCCGTGGAAACGGCGACCACGTGAACATCATATTCATCGGCGAGCAACCGCTGCATATCGGAAAGTACCGGATCGGTACCGCACTCCTGCAAGCAGAGTACATCGGGATCGTGGTCCGCCTTACGGATGAGATCGTGCACCGCCTGCACTCGGCCTTCCCAAGGGGATTTCGCTTCCGTCGCCAGCACGTTGTAACTGGTCAGCGATACACTGAAAGCAGCGGTACGGGCTTTTACCGGACCAATCCAAGCTCCGGAACTATTCTCTCCTATGCTTCGCACGCGCACTGAATATTCCGTACCGGGCATAAGATCCATCAATGCGATCTTGGGGTCTCCAGCCCGCAAGGTCTCGGCTCCGGAAGCGGAAGCATACTCCACTTCATAACCGACAGCTCCGGGCACAGCCTCCCAACTGAGCTCCAATCCGTCAGTATAGGCCGCCATAGTCGTCAATCCCATTGCATCGGCGGCAGATTCCTCGTCATCGGAGCAAGCAGCCGCGGCCAGAAACACGATGGCAACCGTCATATATATCCATGCTTTTTTCATATTCGTTCGTTTTTACGGTTATTCCGCCAACAGCGGATTTTTGTCGATTTCCGATTGCGGGATAGGCCACAGATAGCCGTTCTTTGGATCGAAGGTCAGACTGCCGAGACTGTTGAAAATCGACTCGTCGGGATATACGGGTTTTCCGTACTCGTTGAAGGATGGAACAACGGGATCATACCAATGGTCCTTGGTGCGCTTACCGAGGAGTTTGCCGGGTAAAACATGCTCGGCTATTTTCCAACGGCGGATGTCGAAGAGCCGCAATCCCTCCATCGCAAATTCGACGGTGCGCTCATAGCGTACAATGTCACGAAGCTCCTCTTGAGACATGTCGAGCCGCACCGCAGGCATTTTCACGTCGGGACGCTGCCGCACGTCGTTGATCGCATCGATCACTGTCTGGTCGATCTGTCCAAGTTCGATCTTCGCCTCGGCATACGTAAGTAGCACCTCGGCATAGCGCAGCAGGATGAAATGCAGTTCGCTTTTGGAGATATAGTCTGGCAGGTCTGCTTCGTCGAAATACTTGCGGCCGACATATCCTGTAAAAGAACCGTAGGCATTGGTAACCTCCGTATTTCCGATGCGCGTCAACTTTCCGTTGATAATGGCACTGGTCTTGGTCGAATCGGGATGAATCTCAAATTTGAAATTATTATGCCAGCCGCCGGGACAGATAATCGAATAATCGAGTCGCGGATCGCGGTTCTGATAAGGCGATTTGGGGTTGTAGAGCGACGACTGGTCGATTCGTTTGCCATCGGTGCAGCGATAGGTGTCAACGAGCGTCTGTGTCGGCACAATTACCGAATAGCCATTGGACAAACGGGTTCCGATATATTTGGGGTTGGCATTGATCTTCACCCCTGTCAGATACCGCGCAGCAAGCATCACTTCGGGAGAACCTTCGCCGGTATGGGCGAACAAATCGGCATAAGTAGGATTGATGTCATATCCGCCGTCTTTAATGACCTGTCCGGCACATGTTGCAGCCAGTTCATAATCCCCGGCATAGAGGGCTACACGCGCTTTCAGGCCCATAGCCGCTCCACTCGTGATATGCCCCGCTTCAGCTGCGCTCCATGAAGGCGGAAGATTGCGATAGGCAAAATCCAGATCATCGTAGATATGTCCGATAATCTCCGATGCCTTAGTTTTGGGCAGTTTGCAGTTGCTCCAGTCGAGCATATGATCTACATAAGGCACATCGCCATAAAGAAAAACCATGTACATGTAGTTGAAAGCCCTCAGGAAACGCGCCTGCGCCTCGATTCGGTTGTAGAACTGTTCGGAAACCTTGTTCTTAGCTGCGCCCATCTTGTCGAGAATATTGTTCGAAAGAGCGATCTTCTCGTAAAAATGCGCCCACACGGTAGCGAAGACCCCGGTCTGCGCATTCGCCTGCCCGGCCTGGATTACGTTCATGTTAGCATAGGTTCCGCGAATATAGACCATTTCCGTAGCACCGTCGAGAAAGAGCTGGTACTGCACATCCTGATTCGTAAGCCAATGGAAAGTCGAATAAGCAGCATTGATCGCCAGCGTGAGTTCAGCTTCGGAGGAGAAGAAATTTTCGCTCGACGGTCCCGTCTGGGGGTATTCGTCGAGGATGTTACACGAGCCCCAGCACAGGGCCGATGCGAGAACAGCCAGAAGTTTGTATTTCATAGTCATCTCATTTTCAGATTAGAAGGTAAGCTGAATACCGCCCAGCCACGTTTTGGTCAACGGATAGATGTCGGCTGCGCCAGACCCCATCTCCGGGTCCCAGCCTTTGGGTAGACTGCTGCTGGTAAAGATATTGTCCCCGGTGACATAGACCCGCAGTTTTCGGATACCGATTTTAGCCAGTGCTCCGGTAGGCAACGTATAACCGACCTGCGCGGTTTTCAGGCGGATAAAAGCCGCATTGTAAACCCAAAAACTCGAATACTGGAAGTTATTGTGCGACGAAGCCGCCACCAATCGCGGATAGGAAGCATTCGGATTTTCCGGCGACCAGTTGTCAAGCATCCAGCGCTGCATTTTTCCCGAACTGTAAAGCGCCCAAACCGCATCGCCCGTTAAAATGATGTCGCGTTTGCCGATACCCTGGGAAAGTAGTGAAAAATCAAAATTCTTCCAACTGCCCGAGATATTCAAACCGAAAGTATAGCGCGGAATCTGATTGCCTATGACTTGCCGATCGTAAGCGTTGACCTCTCCTTCGGTACCGTCGGCATCGGTCAGATTTCGATATTTGATGTCACCGAGCGAATAGTCCCCGAAATAGCTCTGCGAAGGATGATTCAGCAGGTCGACCCGGTCACGGAAGAGTCCGTCGGCGACATAGCCGTAAAGCGAGTTGATCGGATATCCTTTGGCAATCAGCGTATATCCGCTGATGATCGGATCGACTCCTTTCAAATCCGTCACCTTATTATGTACGTCCGAGAGATTGAAGGTTATCGAATAACTGAAATCGCCCACTTTATTCTGGTGTGAAATCTCAAAATCCCATCCCGTATTGCGCACCTTACCGGCATTCTGGTAAGGTTCCGTGAGTCCCGTTATCGAAGCCACAGGCAGTTTGAGCAGGATGCCTGTCGTGTTTTTTACGTAATAGTCGAACGAAGCCGTGAGTTTGTTCTTGAACAGTCCGATATCCAATCCGATATCGGTCGTTTCAGAGGATTCCCAGGAAATGTTCGTATTGGCAAATGCCTTTTGGTAGCCGCCGTCGGCAGGAGTGCCGCCGAAAGTATAGGTCGGATCGAACGTGATGGTCGTATAGGCGGGATAGGTTCCGATCTCCTGATTGCCTAAACGCCCCCATGAAGCCCGCAATTTGAGATTCGAAATCCAATTGACTCCCTGCAGGAAGCTCTCCTCGGAAATACGCCATCCCGCTGAGAACGAAGGAAACACGCCGTAGCGGTGTCCACGGGCGAAACGCGACGATCCATCGACACGCACGTTGGCTTCGAACAGATAACGGGACTTATACGAATAATTGATCCGCCCGAAATACGAAAGCAGGGCCCATGCACTCGCACTACCGCCGTTCTGCATGTTTTCGGTCGAACCAGCGTTGATCACTTCGTACTGAGGAAGTACATACCCCTCCCGGCTAAGCGAAATATCGTTCGTATGATATTTGATCTGCTCGTATCCGGCCAGTACACCCAAATCGTGTCCACCCTTGAACGAACGGTCATAGTGAATCAATGCCTGAATCGTAGTCTGCGTAGTCTTGGCATCGGACTGGCTGAGACTGCTTTTGGCAGGAGAAATCGCAGCCGGAGTCTCCTGGTCGGGTTCGTAAACAGCCACACTCTTCTTGGCAATCTTTTTATAGGTATTGCCGAGATTCGGCGTATAGTTGAAATCAATACTCAGGCCTTCGGCCGGTGTAAGGGTCAGCGAAAATGTCGCCCGCAAATTGTCATAGGTATTCACCGTGTTGCCGCCCTCGCGTCCCAACGCCAGCGGATTACGCTGATTGTATCCCGTTCCGTAACGTCCATCGGACAGGAGGCAGGTATAAATGCCGGGAATGCGGTTGATATACCCTTTCATAAACTCCTGATAAGTAGGAAATTCCGTAGTCGAACGACGCCCATCAACAATCATGCTCGCTTTCAGAAACTTGGTAATGTCCATCGAGATATTGGCCCGGGCGGAAAATCTGTCTGCAAAGAAATTCTCCATGATACCTTCCTGGCTCTGATAGGCGAACGACGCGAAAGCCCGGACAGCCTTGCCGCCGCCGCTGACGCTCACGTGATGATTCTGCGTGAATCCTGATCCGGTCAACAGAATCTTCTGCCAATCGTTGTCGGGATAATGGTCCGGATCGACTTTCCGGTAACGAAGCCAGTCGGCCAAGTACGATTCAGAATAAAGCGGTGACATTCCGGCATTTACCGACGCCTTGTTCATGTTGGTCATATACTCGTAATTACTCACGAAATCGGGCAGCACCGTGGCACTCTGAAATCCGATATAGCCGTTATACGAGGCGGAAAGACTTTCCCGCGTTCCCTGCCGGGTCTGAACGAGGATCACCCCATTGGCAGCACGCGAGCCGTAGATCGCAGCGGAAGCTGCATCCTTCAATACCGAGATCGACTCAATATCATTGGGGTTCACCCCGTCGAGCGCTCCCGCCACACCATCGATAAGTACCAGTGGCTCCGAGTTATTGAGCGTTCCGATACCTCGGATACGGATCGTAGCACCATCGGAACCCGGCTGACCGGTGCTCTGTGTCACCGTAACACCCGAAGCAAGGCCCTGCAAAGCCGTAGTGGCCCGCATTACGGGACGCCGTCCGATCTCTTCGTTCCGAATGGCTGCAACGGCGCCGGTAAGGTTTGCTTTTTTCTGAACGCCGTATCCCACGATAACGACGTCATCAAGAGTACTGGTGCTCTCTTGCAGCGTAACGTCGATCTTCGATTTGCTGCCGACCGTAACACGTGCCGGATCATAACCCAGGCAGGAAAATTCGAGCGTATTCCCCTGAGCTGCCCGAATCATGAAACGACCTTCGGAATCGGTAGTAGTTCCGACGGTAGTGCCGGATAGAATGACCGTTGCTCCTACAATAGGTTTGCCTCCGGCATCGACAACCCTTCCCGATCTGTTCTCAGCTTTCAGTGTCCGGGATGGAGAGCTCTTCTGAACTTTATTCGTCAGAACAATGTGACTACCCTGAAGAACGAACTCGGCACCGATACCTTCGAGAATTTTTTTCAAAACCGAGGAGACCGGTTCGTTTTCGGCCGACACATTGACCCTGCGATCGAGTTTTACATTGTTGTTATTGATGAACAGATAATTAGTCTGCGACTCGATCTCTTGGAGGATTTCGTCGATAGCCGCCTGTTGTTTCTTAATGGTTACCCGAGCCGACTGGGCATAAACCGGAGTGTTTCCGGCCAGCATCAGGACAATGACTGCCAGCATCAGACAGACCCGCCGGAACGATACGAAACAACAAATTGCAACAGAAAATTTTAAATGTTGTAAAATTTCCATACATTTGTTAAGTCTAAGGTTATTCGATTGGTTTCAGTTGGATATCCGCCCGCGAAGCGCTGCAATCGCTTCGCGGGTTTCTTATTACGGGAAGGGGTTTCTCATCATAGGCAATAGGATTGGTTGGGTTTCTAATCGGTAGTTTTAGTTTTGAACGGGTATCATTCGATCGTCAAGCGGCGATTTTCCTCATCATGTTGTACGGTAAAGGAGACATCCCGCTGCAATACCTCCAGCGCATAATCCAGACCGTCCACCTGGCGAAATTTTCCGGTATAGTTACGTTTGAGCAATTCTTCGTTGCGGATGATGATTTCAACATTGAAATATTGCGCCAACTTCCCGATAATCTCGTCGAACGAAGCATCCCGGAAATAGATGATACCATTACGCCACAAATAGGGATTCAAATCGGAAAATTCGGTCACCTTGAAACCCTGTTCCGTCAGAACGGCTTTCTGATGCGGGTCGAGGACGACTGAGTTTTCACCATTGACACTCCGGACACGTACGCAGCCTTCAATAAGCGCCGTTTCAAAACGGGTTCCTGACGCATAGGCTTCAATATTGAATTTTGTACCCAGCACTTCGACATCGGCCTTCGACGTCTCGACAACAAAAGGCACTTTTTCATTCCGAGAAACTTCAAAATAGCCTTCGCCATCGAGCCGGACAGTACGCCGATCCGATCCGAACGATGCCGGATAGCGCATTGTAGAGCCGGCATTGAGCCAGACCAAGGTCCCATCCGACAGGGTCAGCTGGGCCCGCTGACCTTCGGCAACCGTTATGACATTATCCGGCACATCGGGACGAGGTGCAACGGCATTCCATATCCAGGCGCCTGCAACGGCGATCAGCAACACGGCAGCAGCCTGCATTGCGTAACGCGCCAAAAGGCGCAGAGAAAATAAACGCCCTTTTTCCACGGGTTCGACGCCCAATATCAGCGTATCGAACAAACGGCGTTCCGCAAAAAACGTTTCACGGGCCTCTTCCGAAGATTCCATCCACTCCTGTACGGCGAACGCTTCTTCCTGCGAGACCTCGTTTCTGAAAAAACGATATAACAACTCTTTATCCATAATCTGATTATATAGCACCCAAGAAAGACGAATCCCTACTGAAAAAACGCTTTTTTTCAAAAATTCAGAAATAAAAAAACAAAAAAGAGATAATAATCCTTCAAAGTTTCCCGCAAAGCCCTGAGAGCCCGACCGATATGAAACTCCACACCTTTCATGGTCATGCCGCAAAGACGAGCGATTTCCTTCTGCGGGAGATTGTCCAGACGGCTCATATTGAAGATACGACGGGTCTGTGTGGGTAATCCAGCCAGTGTTCGTTCGACGATCTGCTGAATTTCTTGCGAAAAAAGCTGTTGAGGATCGCAAGCTTCGAGTGAAGCGATACGCACATCCTGATCCCATTTGACATACGAGCGTATCCGGTCGGAAATGTCCGCAGTTAGTTTTTCCCGCCGGATGTAGTTCAGGCATTTATGTTTGACGACGGTAAGAATATAAGCCGGGAGATTCTCTGTGGAACGAATGTCTTCCCGATGTTCCCAATAATAGATGAATGAATCGGCTACCAGATTTTCAGCCGTACTCCAATCCCGGACATATGTTGTGGCAAAACGTACAAACCGATCCTTATGTTTAGTAAACAAGTCATTGAATAAACTTATGTCCGAAGGAATATGGCCCATAAAAAAGTGAAGTTAAGGCATTTGATTAGACAAATGTGTGTCAAACAAAGTTAAGCCCAATTATTGTATTCTGCAATCTTTTTTATCGGGATGACGCAAATATACGGAATGCTATTCATCGGATATTACTGTGACAATATGCCGCATGCTTTTCTATATTGCTGTATGATATATCGTTATAGGGAGGGTAAGACGAAAGACCAAAAAAATTCCATGCAGGCGTCGACATCCATTCGCCTGTGTTTGTCGAACGGCTCCAGCATCTTTTGCCAATAGAGGATTTCAGCTTCATCCCGGTCTACTTTCTCCTTGTTGTAATGCAGGGCCCCGCCGGGTGTTGCCCCGGATCTTATATTCGCAACCTCTCCGCAGCTTGTTTTGCGGGGTTCAGAATCTCGATACTCAGGGCTTTCAATTCCCTCGTGCGCTGTTCCAATGCAGCGATCTGATGTGGTATTGCAATGTTAGAGAAGTGCGAATTGATGGCTTTCACAACCTGATTGTAGTTGTTGGCAAGTTTCTGAAACTGGAAATAAAAGTCATTCAAACGGGCGACGAACTGCACCTTCGACGGATCACGTCTGATGACGACGAACTCCTCGGCGAAGATGCGTTTGACAATAAACCGGCTTCTGTTATGCTCCGATCCGGCCTTGCAGAGCAGCTCGTTGAAGCGGATGTTCTGCTCTTCATTGAGGCGGAAAGAG